>SKEY01000116.1_pt1 | contig 134304 bp, 122 predicted proteins | sample 4843871 | NCBI WGS metagenome assembly SKEY01 (sample SAMN11008797, study PRJNA524170) | human gut metagenome | biome: Human fecal sample; material: Feces; isolation source: fecal sample from pouch patient p36 | host: Homo sapiens | place: Israel: Tel-Aviv | collected 2016-12-04
CGGACCGCCAAAACACGCCACCCGCGCGGGTATATGGAAGGCCGTTACCTTGAGCGTCAGCATGATGTGGAAGAAGCGGATAAACCGTTTGAGTTCTTTATGAACCGTTTTCGCCTGCTGGAGGCCGCGCCGCGCGCGGAGTTCAGCTTGTATACCGGCCTTGATGAGCAGGTTATCCGTCAGCAAATCGATGCCGCTATCGCCGAAGGCTATCTGCTGGAAGATGCGCAAAACTGGCAAATTACCGAGCACGGTAAACTGTTTTTAAATTCGCTGCTGGAGCTGTTCCTCAGCGAAGAGTAATCCCTGCGGGCGGCACGTCGTCGCCCGTATCTTTCCCCTTACATCCTCTCCCGCTACGGTCAAATCGACTGGCGTTTTTTTGTTCAATTATTTGCAGCGAATCACAAAATCCGATCGACTTTTTTCCTTTTCTTGACTCATTTTTTGCGCAGTGGTAATCCTGCTTCATCGGTTGAGCAAATGTAAAACCGACGTATCCTACATGTGAATTATTGGTAACTCTGATTAAAAAAGTCTCTGTAACGTCGGCGCAACCCGGCGGGCTTAAGCCTATAAAAAAGAGGGTAACACAATGAATTACCGTAATATTTTTATCACACTCTCCGCACTATCCGGCACCGTCACGGCTTCAGCCTGGTCTGCAGAGTCCGCCACCGTGGCCTTTTTAATGCCCGATCAGGCCTCTACCCGCTATGAACAGCACGACTTCCCCGGTTTTAAGGCGGAAATGAGCAAGCTTTGCGCGGATTGTAAGGTCATCTATCAGAATGCCAACGCCAACGCGTCGCTCCAGCAGCAGCAGTTCAACTCGGTTATCGCCCAGGGGGCGAAAGTGATCGTCCTGGATCCGGTTGACTCTTCCGCCGCCGCCGCGCTGGTCGAAAACGCCCAAGCGCAGGGGGTCAAGGTCATTGCCTATGATCGCCCGGTACCAGACAAACCGGCTGATTTCTACGTCTCATTTGATAACGAGGGCATTGGCTACGCCATCGCAAAATCTCTTACCGACCATCTGAAAGCGAGCGGCGTGCCGCAGGATGCCGGCGTGCTGCAAATTAACGGTTCGCCAACCGATGCCGCCGCAGGGCTGATCCGCGACGGTATCCATCGCGGATTGAAAGAGTCCGGTTACAAAACGTTGGCCGAATTCGACACCCCGGAGTGGGCGCCGCCGAAAGCCCAGGAGTGGACCGCCGGGCAGGTTACCCGCTTTGGCGACAAAATTAAGGGCGTGGTCGCGGCAAACGACGGTACCGGCGGCGGCGCAATTGCCGCCTTTAAGGCTGCCGGCGTCCAGCCGCTGCCGCCGGTCACCGGCAATGACGCCACTATCGCCGCGCTGCAGCTGATCATCGCTGGCGATCAGTACAACACCATCTCCAAGCCATCGGAGATCGTCGCCGCGGCGGCGGCCAAAGTGGCGGTTGATTTTATCCAGGGCAAAAAACCGCAGGCCAGCACCACCCTGTACAACACCCCTTCCCAGCTATTTACCCCGGAAGTGGTGACGGCCAAAAACATCAAAGCGGAAATCTTCGATAAAAAAATCCAGACCTGGGATCAGGTGTGTAGCGGCGAGTACGCCGCCGCCTGCCAGAAGTTAGGCATCAGCAAGTAACTTTTGCCCCTGCGCCCGCCGCGGCGGGCGCGATTTCGCCATGATTGAGGTCGTTTTGTATGCCGCAACAACAACACAACTCCGCCGCCGGGCGGCCAATACTGCAACTGCGCAACGTCTCTAAACATTTTGGCGCGGTGTCCGCGCTGACGGATATCGAATTAGAAGTCCACGCCGGCGAGGTGGTCGCGCTGGTCGGCGACAACGGCGCGGGCAAATCCACGCTGGTGAAGATCCTCGCCGGCGTCCACCAGCCGACCTCCGGCACCATTGAGTTTGACGGCAACCCCGTCACCCTCGATAGCCCCGGCAAGGCGCTGGAATACGGTATTGCCACGGTGTTTCAGGATCTGGCGCTGTGTGAAAACCTTGATGTGGTGGCAAACCTGTTTCTGGGTCATGAAATTTCGCCGTTCCAGCTCGATGAAGTGGCGATGGAAGTGAAAGCCTGGACGCTGCTGCAGGAGCTGGCGGCACGTATTCCGTCGGTACGCGAACCGGTGGCATCGCTTTCCGGCGGCCAGCGGCAGACCGTCGCCATCGCCCGTTCGCTGCTGCTGAACCCTAAAATCATTATGCTCGATGAACCCACCGCGGCGCTGGGCGTCGCGCAGACCGCGGAAGTGCTCAACCTGATTGAGCGCGTTCGCGAGCGCGGGCTTGGCGTCATCATCATCAGTCACAACATGGAAGACGTTCGCGCCGTCGCCGACCGTATCGTGGTGCTGCGTCTCGGGCGCAACAAAGGGATCTTCACGCCCGATGCTTCTAATCAGGATCTGGTCGCCGCGATCACCGGCGCGACGGAAAACGCCGTCTCACGCCGGGTTGAACGTAAATCACAGCCAACGACTTCCGGAGCGATGTAATTTTATGAACAGTAAGACCGCATCCCACACCGCGCTGGATCGCAGCGATGAGCGCGTTCGTCACGACGAGGGGCTGTTCGGCGCCCTACGCGCGCAGATAACCCGCATCAAAACCGGCGATCTCGGCACCGCGCCGGTGATAGCCGGGCTGATTGTGATTTCCCTGGTTTTCACCTTCCTCAACCCGGTCTATATCGCGCCGAATAACCTGGTGAACCTGCTGTTTGACTGCGCGACGGTCGGGTTTATCTCGCTCGGCATCGTCTGCGTGCTAATGCTTGGTGAGATAGACCTGTCGGTCGGCTCCATGAGCGGCCTGGCATCGGCTATCGTCGGCGTGCTGTGGGTGAACGCAGGATGGCCGCTGGCGGGAGCCATCGCCGTGGCGCTGGCCTGCGGCGTGGCCGTCGGGCTGGTCTACGCGCTGCTGTATACCCGCGTCGGAATGCCGAGTTTCGTCGCCACTCTCGCCGGCCTGCTGGCGCTGCTGGGTATGCAGCTGTATATCCTCGGGCCGAGCGGCAGCATCAACCTGCCCTATACTTCGCCGCTGGTGCGCTTTGGCCAACTGCTGGTGATGCCCGGCTGGTTCTCACACCTGATGGCATTGCTGCCAGGGCTGGCGATCCTTATTTTTGGCCTGAAAAAACGCTCGCGGCGCCTGGCGGCCAATCTTTCCGCCGAGGGAGTCAGCTCGCTAGTGGCGCGCGCGATCGCGCTGACGATTATCTTCGAGGCCGCGGTGCTTTACCTCAATCAGGGGCGCGGTATTCCATGGATTTTCGGTCTCTTTGTCGCCTGCGTGATGATCCTCAACTACGCGCTGAAACGGACAAAATGGGGTCGCTCGATGTTCGCGGTTGGCGGCAACCGTGAAGCGGCGCGCCGTTCGGGCATTAACGTGCGGGCGATTTATGTGAGCGCTTTCGTCCTGTGTACCACGCTTGCGACCTTCGGCGGCATTCTCGCGGCGTCGCGACTGGCTTCCGCCAGCCAGCAGGCCGGCACCGGCGACGTCAACCTCAACGCCATCGCCGCGGCGGTGATCGGCGGCACCAGCCTGTTCGGCGGACGCGGCAGCGCCTGGTCCGCGCTATTGGGGATCATCGTGATTCAGTCGATTTCAAATGGGCTGACGCTGTTGAACCTGCCGTCTTCGCTGCGCTATATCATTACCGGCGCGGTACTGGCGATTGCGGTAATCATTGATTCTCTGGCTCGCCGTTCACGCGTGTCGCACGGCCGCGCCTGAGTGGAGAAGTGCGCGGCCCAAAGGTATGCGGGCCGCGAAATTTTGATTATTTTAACGAGCCAACCAGCGCTTTGCGGCTGTCCTCCAGCGATACCACCCGGCTGCAGACGTCCTTACCAAACTGCTGGAAATCGGCCTCCTGGTTTTTCCATTCCTCCTGAATCGCCGTTTGCAGGCCGCCGAGGCTGCCGAGAATGCCCTGTAGCGGATTACCGCCGCCTTTGAGCACCGCTTTGGCGCCCATCTCGTTAATGCTGTCCTGCAGAATGCCGCCCATCGCCTGATTCACCAGCTGCTGGCCATCGGCGCGTACCTGGTCGATAGCTTTATAGTGGAAAGTCAGGCCATCGCTGCGACGTTCGATAATGCGGTTCATCTGTTCTTTCAGCTGCGCATCCAGTTTGGTCAGGCGACCGTGCATGCTGCTGTTGGCGCCAACCTGTTCGGTAATGATTTTATCCAGCGCCTTGCGGCTTTTTTCGACTCGCGAACGCGCGCCTTCGTCAATCCACGGCAGGCTGCTGCGCAGGCTGGCCTGATAATCCTGCGCCTGTTCGCGCTGGGCGGCGCTGAGCGCATAGGCCTTGCCGTTAAAGGTCAGATTGCCGTCCGGCTTTATCACCAGATCGCCGTTTTCCCCTTTCACCTGCACCTGCTGCGGGCTGAGGATCACATCGTCACGCGGCGTGACGCTACACTGGTAGTCCGCATGGGCAGACAAAGCGGTGATGGAGAGCGCCACCGCCAGCAGCGTTTTACGCATCATAAAACTCCCTTAAGACAAAACGGGCCGGCAATTGCCGACCCTTGTCAAACTTAGTCCCACCAGACGTCAAAAAGTTCGCTGGTGCGCACATCCTCTAACTTACGCGCTTCCAGCCATTTGCGTACGATAGCCTGATGCTCTTCAGTGCACTTACCAATCTCCTGCATGCAGATGAGCCCTTCCCAGGAGAGATAACCGCTGCCGTCGAAGGCCAGCTTGTTCGGCTCTATCACCTCTTCGATCAGATCGTTGACCGTCTGGTCGATCTGCTCTTCGCTGGTCCCTTCCGGGAAACGCCAGGCGACGGAGAAGCCTAACTCCTGAAACTCATCGATATGCATTTTTTTACGCAGACGACGGCTACGATTCTTGGCCATTATTTCACCCTCTCGAACATTAAGTCCCATACGCCGTGGCCGAGACGATGGCCACGCTGTTCAAATTTGGTTACCGGGCGCGATTCCGGGCGCGGTACGTAATCGTTGCTTGCCGACTGGTTACGATAGCCTTCCAGCGAGGACATGACTTCCAGCATATGCACGGCATAAGCTTCCCAGTCGGTCGCCATATGGAAGACGCCGCCGAGCTTCAGCTTGCTTTTCACCAGCTCAGCGAAAGGCGGCTGCACGATACGACGTTTATTATGACGCGCTTTATGCCACGGATCAGGGAAAAACAGTTGCACCATATTCAGCGAGTTATCCGGGATCATGGTATGCAGCACTTCCACTGCATCGTGACACATTACGCGCAGGTTTTGTACGCCTTCTTCTTCCGCAGAAGCCAGACAAGCGCCAACGCCCGGGGAGTGTACTTCAATGCCGAGGAAATTCTGTTCCGGTTTGGCTTTCGCCATCGCCACCAGCGAGGCGCCCATCCCGAAGCCAATTTCTAAGGTGACCGGCGCGTCACGGCCAAACAGGGCGGCGAAATCGAGCGGCGCATCGTTGAATTCAACGCCCATCACCGGCCAAATGTTATCCAGCGCATGCTGCTGCCCTTTCGTCAGGCGGCCCTGGCGACGGACGAAGCTACGAATACGGCGCAGCGGGCGACCGTTTTCATCGAATTCCGGAGAGATGACGTCGTTTTTCATAAAAGTTTGGTCTGCTTGTGAATGTGTTCGGAAAACGGGCATTATCCAAAGTTACCCGGCGGATGCAAGGGTTTACAGCCACTCGCCCTTATGCTGCAATCTGCCCCCCTGTAATCGCGATCCCGGAGCCGTAGCTTTGACTTTTCTCGCCACGCAATTTTCAGCCCAGGTTCTGGACTGGTACGACAAATACGGGCGTAAAACCCTGCCCTGGCAAATCGCCAAGACGCCCTACAAAGTATGGCTCTCCGAAGTGATGTTGCAACAAACCCAGGTGACCACGGTAATCCCCTATTTTGAACGCTTTATGGCGCGTTTCCCCACGGTGGTGGATCTCGCCAACGCGCCGCTGGATGAAGTGCTGCATCTGTGGACCGGTCTGGGCTACTACGCGCGGGCGCGCAACTTACATAAAGCCGCACAGCAAGTCGCCACACTGCACGGCGGGGAATTCCCCCGGACCTTTGACGAAGTGGCGGCGCTGCCCGGCGTCGGGCGCTCAACGGCGGGGGCGATTTTATCCCTTTCGCTCGGTCAGCATTATCCGATTCTCGACGGCAACGTGAAGCGCGTGCTCGCCCGCTGCTATGCTGTCAGCGGCTGGCCGGGGAAAAAAGAGGTGGAAAAACGGCTGTGGGACATCAGCGAAGAGGTCACCCCGGCAGAGGGCGTCGAGCGCTTCAACCAGGCGATGATGGATCTCGGGGCAATGGTTTGCACCCGCTCGAAGCCGAAGTGCGAGCTGTGTCCGCTGAGCAACGGCTGCGTGGCCTACGCGAACCATTCATGGGCGGAATATCCGGGCAAAAAACCGAAGCAGACCCTCCCGGAACGCACCGGCTACTTCCTGCTGATGCAGCACGGCGACGAGGTGTTTCTTTCCCAGCGTCCGCCGGTGGGTCTGTGGGGCGGGTTGTTCTGTTTTCCGCAGTTTGCAGACGAAGCGGAGCTACGCGAGTGGCTGGCGCAGCGCCAGATAAAGGCCGATAATCTGACGCAATTAACCGCTTTTCGCCACACTTTCAGCCATTTCCACCTGGATATTGTGCCGATGTGGCTTACAGTGCACTCATCTGGCGCATGCATGGATGAAGGCAACGCACTCTGGTATAACTTAGCGCAGCCGCCGTCGGTCGGTCTGGCGGCCCCCGTGGAGCGCTTGTTGCAACAGCTAAAAGCCGGAGCGCCGGTATAAATTTTTCGGCTATCAAAGAGGATTAATTATGAGCAGAACCATTTTTTGTACCTTCCTGCAGCGTGAAGCGGACGGCCAGGATTTCCAGCTGTATCCGGGCGAGCTCGGAAAGCGTATTTACAACGAAATCTCCAAAGAAGCCTGGGCGCAGTGGCAGCACAAGCAGACCATGCTGATCAACGAGAAAAAGCTCAGCATGATGAACCCGGAGCACCGCAAACTGCTTGAGCAGGAGATGGTGCAGTTCCTGTTTGAAGGGAAAGATGTGCACATCGAAGGCTACACGCCGCCGGAAAAACAGTAAGGGCCCTGCGGCCTTTAAAAAAACAAACACAACACGCACGCCCGGAATGATGAAAAAATACTTAGCGCTCGCGCTGATTGCGCCGTTGCTCGTTTCGTGTTCCAGCTCCAATAAAAAAGGCGCCGAATACAACGAGGCCTGGGTCAAGGACACGAACGGATTCGATATTTTGATGGGCCAGTTCGCCCACAACATCGAGAACATTTGGGGGTACAACGAAGTCCTGCTCGCCGGGCCAAAGGACTACGTCAAGTACACCGACCAGTATCAAACCCGCAGCCACATCAACTTCGATGAAGGGACGATCACCGTCGAGACCATTGCCGGCACCGACCCTCGCGGACGACTGCGCCAGGCGATCGTCAAAACCCTGTTGATGGGCGATGACCCCAACTCCATTGACCTCTATTCCGATGTCGATGACATCCAGATCTCCAAAGAGCCGTTCCTCTATGGCCAGGTGGTGGATAACACCGGGGCGTCGATTCGCTGGGAGTGGCGCGCCGCGCGCTTTGCCGACTATCTGCTGCAAACCCGTCTGAAGAGCCGCAACAACGGCCTGCGCGTGGTCTACAGCATCACCATTAACCTGGTGCCGAACCACCTCGACAAACGTGCGCATAAATACCTCGGCATGGTGCGTCAGGCCTCGCGTAAGTATGGGGTTGATGAGTCGCTGATCCTCGCGATTATGCAGACCGAATCCTCCTTTAACCCCTATGCGGTCAGCCATGCCGACGCCATGGGGCTGATGCAGGTGGTCCAGCACAGCGCCGGCAGAGACGTCTTCCGCTCCCAGGGTAAATCCGGCCTGCCAAGCCGCAGCTATCTGTTTGACCCGGCGAATAACATCGACACCGGTACCGCCTACCTGGCGATGCTGAACAATGTTTACCTCGCCGGCATCGATAACCCCACCTCGCGTCGCTACGCGGTGATCACTGCCTATAACGGCGGCGCCGGCAGCGTACTGCGGGTCTTCTCCAGCGATAAAGTGCAGGCGGCCAATATTATCAACAGCATGGCGCCAGGGGACGTCTACCAGACGCTGACCACCCGCCATCCGTCGGCGGAATCGCGCCGCTATCTGTACAAAGTTAATACGGCGCAGAAAAGCTACCGCCGTAAATAGCCCTCCTCCCGACTCCGGCCTCAGCCCCGCGCTGAGGCCGCGCTTATTCTCCGCCATACTCTGTAATATCTTTCGGTTTTCTGCGGCAGTTAACAGAAGCATTAAGCTTGTGAATGATAGAATCGCATCAAAATAACGGGATTAATGTTATTTTAAAAACATAAAAAGCCCACATTCGTGAGGATAACTACATGAATCTTAAGCTGCAGCTCAAAATACTGTCGTTCCTGCAGTTCTGCCTTTGGGGGAGCTGGCTCACCACGCTTGGCTCGTACATGTTTGTCACGCTGAAGTTTGACGGCGCGGCAATCGGCGCAGTGTATAGCTCGCTCGGTATCGCCGCGGTGTTGATGCCGACGCTGCTCGGCATCGTCGCCGATAAGTGGATCAGCGCCAAATGGGTATACGCCATCTGCCACCTGGTCGGCGCGTTAACGCTGTACCTCGCGGCGCAGGTCACCACGCCGGGCGAGATGTTCCTCGTGATCCTGCTTAACTCGCTGGCCTATATGCCGACGCTTGGCTTGATCAATACCATCTCCTACTACCGCCTGCAGTCGGCGGGGCTGGATATTGTCACCGATTTCCCGCCAATTCGTATCTGGGGCACCATCGGCTTTATCCTCGCCATGTGGGGCGTGAGCTTCTCCGGCTTTGAACTGAGCCATATGCAGCTGTACATTGGCGCGACGCTGTCGGTCCTGCTGACTCTGTTCACCCTGACGCTGCCGCATATTCCGGTCGCCAACGCCCAGCGCAATCAAAGCTGGACGGAGATGCTCGGCCTGAACGCTTTTGCGCTGTTTAAAAACAAGCGTATGGCTATCTTCTTTATCTTCTCGATGATGCTCGGCGCCGAGCTGCAAATCACTAACATGTTCGGTAACACCTTCCTGCACAGCTTCGATAAAGATCCGCTGTTTGCCGGCAGCTTTATCGTCGAGCACGCGTCAGTGCTGATGTCGATTTCGCAGATTTCCGAAACGCTGTTTATCCTGACCATCCCATTCTTCCTTAGCCGCTACGGCATTAAGAACGTGATGCTTATCAGTATTGTGGCGTGGATGCTGCGCTTCGGCCTGTTCGCCTTTGGCGACCCGACGCCGTTCGGCACTGTACTGCTGGTGCTGTCGATGATCGTCTACGGCTGCGCCTTCGACTTCTTTAACATCTCCGGTTCGGTGTTCGTTGAGAAAGAGGTGCGCCCGGAAATCCGTGCCAGCGCTCAGGGGATGTTCCTGATGATGACCAACGGCTTCGGCTGTATTCTCGGCGGGATGGTGAGCGGCAAAGTCGTCGAACACTTTACCGTCGAGGGGATCACTGACTGGCAGAGCGTGTGGCTGATTTTCGCCGGCTATTCGCTGGTGCTGGCCTTTGCCTTCGTGGCGCTGTTCAAATACAAACACGTCAGACAACCGACCGCCGCCCAGCAGAGCGTGTGATCGGCAAAAGTAAAACGCCCCGCCTGTTCGGCGGGGCGTTTTTTTATCCCTTCAGCACGTAGCCATACAGCCGCTTAATGCCGTCCGGATCCGTCTCGCTGTAAACCCCCTGCAGCTCCGGCGAGAAGCCAGGCAGCATATTGACCCCCTCCTCCAGCGCGAGGAAATAGCGCAGCACGGCGCCGCCCCAGACCTCGCCGGGCACCACGCACAGCACGCCCGGCGGATACGGCAGCGCCCCCTCCGCCGCGACGCGGCCTTCCGCCTCGCTCAGACGCACCAGCTCAACGTTGCCGCGAATAAACTCGTGGTTGGCATCCTGGGGATTCATCACCACCCTTGGGAAGCTCCGTTTACGGAACATCTCTTTTTGCAGGCTCTTCACGTCAAAGCTAACGTACAGATCGTGCATCTCCTGGCACAGCTCGCGCAGGGTATAGTCGCGATAACGCACCGGATATTTGTTATAGATGGTCGGCAACACATCGGCCAGCGGCGTATCCGCTTCAATATGCTGTTCAAACTGCCCGAGCATCGCTACCAGCTGCGCCATTTTTTCGGCACTTTCCGCCGGCGTCAGCAGGAACAGAATCGAGTTGAGATCGCACTTCTCCGGCACGATGCCGTTTTCACGCAGATAATGCGCCAGAATAGTCGCCGGAATGCCGAACTCACTGTACTCCCCACTCTCCGCGTCGATGCCCGGGGTGGTCAGCAGCAGCTTGCACGGGTCGACAAAATACTGGTCGTCCGCGTAGCCTTCAAAACCATGCCAGCGCGCGTCGGGTTCGAAGCTGAAGAAGCGGCGCTCCCGGGCGATCGCCTCGGTCGGGTGATCCTGCCACGGGCGCCCCGCCACCGTCGGCGGAATAAAGGGCTGGATCATCTTGCAGTTAGCGATGATCGCTTTGCGCGCCTCGATGCCCAGCGCCACACACTCGGCCCACAGGCGGCGGCCGCTCTCGCCTTCATGAATTTTGGCGTTGACGTCCAGCGCGGCGAACAGCGGATAGAACGGGCTGGTGGAGGCATGCAGCATAAAGGCGTTATTCAGCCGCTTGTGCGGACAGAAACGCGCCTGGCCGCGCAGATGGTTATCCTTTTTATGGATCTGCGACGTCTGTGAGAAGCCGGCCTGCTGCTTGTGCACGGACTGGGTGACAAAAATACCCGGATCGTCGGGGGTCAGCTCCAGCAGCAGCGGCGAGCAGTCGGCCATCATTGGGATAAACTGCTCATAGCCCACCCACGCCGAGTCGAACAGGATGTAATCGCAGAGGTGGCCGATCTTATCCACCACCTGGCGGGCGTTATAGACCGTGCCGTCGTAGGTCCCCAGCTGGATCACCGCCAGACGAAACGGGCGGGAGGCATTGGCTTTCTCAGGCGCCGCTTCGCGGATGAGATCCCGCAGGTAATGCTCATCAAAGCAGCGCTCGTCAATGCCGCCGATAAAGCCGAACGGATTGCGCGCGGCTTCCAGGTAAACAGGCGTCGCCCCCGCCTGGATCAGCGCCCCGTGATGGTTTGACTTGTGGTTGTTGCGATCGAACAGCACCAGATCGCCGCGGGTCAACAGCGCGTTGGTCACGACTTTGTTGGCCGCCGAGGTGCCGTTGAGGACGAAGTAGGTTTTATCCGCGTTGAACACCTTCGCAGCGAACTTCTGCGCGTGCTTGGCCGATCCTTCGTGGATCAGCAGATCGCCTAATTTCACATCGGCGTTGCACATGTCGGCGCGAAAGACATTTTCGCCAAAAAAGTCATAGAACTGACGGCCTGCAGGGTGCTTTTTGAAAAACGCCCCGTGCTGATGCCCCGGACAGGCAAAGGTGCTGTTATCCATCTCGACGTACTGGGTCAGGGTATTGAAAAACGGCGGCAGCAGACGCGCTTCATAATCACAGGCCGCCGCCTCCAGCTCCAGCCACTCCTGATCTTTACCGGCGATCACCGCCTGCACCCCCTCCGGCTTGTCGACCGCCGTCTCACTCAGCAGGTAGACCGGCAGGTTAAATCCGCTACGCCTGAGGAGAGTAAGGATGCCGCTGCGACTGTCGGCCGCGGAGATGACGACTGCCGCCACATCGGTAAAATCGGTACTGTCCAGCGCCACAACGCGACGGTGGGTGGACAAGCGGGTGACCAGCTCGCAGCTGGCGGCAATGTGCATGGATTTCATAAGCGCAAATGCCCGTATCGGGAGTGTAAAAATCTCAGACAAGGGAGACCTTGCCCAACGATGTGTCCGGGTCTGACGGATTCAGCTCCGACCGCCGGACATCAGTAAAAGCAGACGCGTCCGATCTTACTGTTGCCCTACAGTGAGCATACGTGTCCTTCACCGCATGGTGAACAGAGGGGTAAGCGTAGCAAGATGAGGCAGCCCGCGCATCTGGGCGCGGCGTCGCTGGCGAGATAATGGCTGTGTCGTCATCGGCGGCCTCATATCAGGGAGGAGAAAATTCGCGCAATCATGGCACCTTTCCCGAACAGGCGCAAGATGAAAACCGTATGCACTTATATCACGGATACACAAGCTTTCCCGGTAAGTTAACGCCATAATAATGCGGTTATCAGGGATTTTTAACAGGAGTCAGCGTGGTTACAGGACCTTTTATTAACGCCAGCGCGGTGCTGGTCGGCGGTGTGCTGGGCGCCTTACTCAGCCAACGGTTGCCGGAACGGATCCGCACCGCAATGACCTCTATTTTTGGCCTGGCGTCATTGGGCATCGGCATTTTACTGGTCATTAAGTGCGCCAATCTGCCGGTGATGGTGCTGTCGACCCTGGTGGGGACGCTGCTCGGCGAAATATGCAATATGGAAAAAGGCATCAATACGCTGGTCAGTAAACTCCAGCAGTTGATGTCAGCGAAAGGCAAGAAAAAGGCTTCGGCTCATGAGTCTTATATTCAGAGCTATGTGGCGATTATCGTCCTGTTCTGCGCCAGCGGCACCGGCGTCTTCGGCGCCATGCGCGAAGGGATGACCGGCGACGCCAGCATTCTGATTGCCAAAGCGTTTCTCGACTTTTTCACCGCCACCATCTTCGCCTGCACCCTGGGCATTGCCGTCGCCGCCATCAGCGTACCGATGCTGCTTATCCAGCTGACTCTTGCAGCCTGCGCGGCGATCATTATGCCGCTTACCACGCCGATGATGCTGGCGGATTTCAGCGCCGTCGGCGGCATGCTGCTGGTGGCCACCGGGCTGCGCATCTGCGGGATAAAAATGTTTGCCGTAGTGAATATGCTGCCTGCGCTGGTGCTGGCGATGCCAATTTCCGCGGCCTGGACGCTGTTTTTTGCCTGAAAACGCGTGCTTTTAGCGCAATGTGGTGATAGATTGTTCAGTCTGCTGCAAAACAGATAAATTTCGTTGACGAGGCGCGGCGATTACGGTTTAATGCGCCCCGTTGCCCGGATAGCTCAGTCGGTAGAGCAGGGGATTGAAAATCCCCGTGTCCTTGGTTCGATTCCGAGTCCGGGCACCACTATTTAAAGAACCCGCCCAAAAGGCGGGTTTTTGCTTTTCTGCATACGGACTCTCCATCGAACAACGCTAACCCGTGATTTCCCTGCTGCGTTTTTCTCCTGGCCAGCCCGCTGCTAGTTAACGACAAGCGCAGGCCTATTCTCCATAGAATCTTTTCGCAAATACATTTTCAGATATCAGATAACACACTGATTAAAATCGCTATTTTCCCGCTAAAAGCGGCTAGAAACGCCCTTTTCTGGAAATCGATCCGCCCAGATGGCTGCCCTGCTTTCCCTCCAGATGGCAAAATAGCATCTTATATTCCATTTTGCGCTAAATGACAGAGAAATATTCTTTAAATAACCGTTTTCACAGCTCTAGCATGCAAAAATATCTTAAACGAGTGGGTAAATGGTTATGTCACTGTTTCATTCCGTGAGCGACCTGATCGGTCATACTCCCCTGCTCCAGTTGCACAAACTGGATACCGGGCCCTGCAGTCTGTTTTTAAAACTGGAAAATCAGAACCCCGGCGGGTCAATTAAAGATCGGGTTGCGCTGTCGATGATTAATGAAGCCGAGCGCCAGGGAAAACTGGCGCCCGGGGGAACGATTATCGAAGCCACCGCCGGCAATACCGGCCTCGGTCTGGCGCTGATTGCGGCGCAGAAAAATTACCGCCTGATCCTGGTGGTGCCGGACAAAATGAGCCGCGAGAAAATCTTTCACCTGCGGGCGCTGGGCGCGACGGTGCTGCTCACCCGCTCCGACGTCAATAAAGGCCACCCGGCCTACTACCAGGATTATGCCCGCCGCCTTGCCGATGAAACGCCGGGCGCCTTTTATATCGACCAGTTTAATAACGACGCCAATCCGCTGGCCCATGCCACCTCCACTGCGCCGGAGCTTTATCAGCAGTTGGAGGGCGACATCGACGCCATCGTCGTCGGCGTCGGCTCCGGCGGCACGCTGGGTGGGCTTCAGGCCTGGTTTGCTGAGCACTCGCCGAAAACGGAATTTATTCTCGCCGATCCGGCGGGTTCGATCCTTGCCGATCAGGTCGATACCGGACGCTACGGCGAAACGGGATCCTGGCTGGTCGAAGGGATCGGCGAAGATTTTATCCCGCCGCTGGCCAGGCTGGAGGGGGTACATACCGCGTATCGCGTCAGCGACCGCGAAGCGTTCCACACCGCGCGCCAGCTGCTGCAGGTTGAGGGCGTGCTGGCCGGCTCTTCCACCGGCACCCTACTCAGCGCCGCGCTGCGCTACTGCCGGGCGCAAAGCCGTCCGAAGCGGGTGGTGACCTTCGCCTGCGACAGCGGCAATAAATACCTGTCCAAAATGTTCAACGACGACTGGATGCGCCAGCAAGGACTGATCGCCCGCCCCGAACAGGGCGATCTCAGTGATTTTATCGCCCTGCGCCATGACGAAGGCGCTACCGTCACGGCCGCGCCGGACGACACCCTGGCCGCGGTCTTTACCCGCATGCGGCTGTATGACATCTCCCAGCTGCCGGTACTGGAGGATGGCCGCGTGGTCGGCATCGTCGATGAGTGGGATTTGATCCGCCACGTACAGGGCGATCGCCAACGCTTCTCCCTGCCGGTCAGCGAAGCGATGAGCCGCCATGTTGAAACTCTCGATAAGCGTGCGCCAGAGAGTGAACTGCAGGCCATTCTCGATCGCGGTCTGGTGGCGGTGATCGCTGACAACACGCGTTTTCTTGGCCTGGTCACCCGCAGCGATGTATTGACCGCCTGGCGTAACCGAGTCGCACAATAAGGAATTTTTTATGTCATCTATCCACACCCTGAGTGTACATAGCGGAACCTTCACTGACAGCCACGGCGCAGTGATGCCGCCGATTTATGCCACCTCCACTTTTGCTCAGCCAGCGCCGGGGCAGCATACCGGTTATGAATATTCCCGCAGCGGGAATCCCACCCGCCACGCGCTGGAGACGGCGATCGCCGACCTGGAAAACGGCACGCGCGGCTACGCGTTCGCCTCAGGGCTGGCCGCCATCTCCACCGTGCTGGAGCTGCTGGATAAGGACAGTCATCTGGTGGCGGTCGATGATGTGTATGGCGGCACTTACCGCCTGCTGGAAAACGTTCGCCGCCGTAGCGCTGGTCTGCAGGTGAGCTGGGTGAAACCCGACGACCTGGCGGGAATTGAAGCGGCGATCCGCCCCGATACGCGCATGATCTGGGTGGAAACGCCCACCAACCCGCTGCTGAAGCTCGCGGATCTCAGCGCCATCGCCGCCATCGCGCGCCGCCATAACCTGATCAGCGTCGCCGATAACACCTTCGCTTCGCCGGCGATCCATCGCCCGCTGGAGCATGGGTTTGATATTGTGGTGCACTCCGCGACCAAGTACCTCAACGGCCATTCCGATGTCGTCGCCGGCCTGGCGGTGGTTGGCGATAACTCCGAGCTCGCGGAAAAGCTTGGCTATCTGCAGAATGCGGTAGGCGGCGTGCTTGACCCGTTCAGCAGCTTCCTGACGCTGCGCGGCATCCGTACCCTGGCGCTGCGGATGGAGCGCCACAGCGCGAACGCGCTGCAGCTCGCCGAATGGCTGGAACAGCAGCCGGAAGTGGAGCGAGTCTGGTTTCCCTGGCTGGCTTCGCACCCGCATCATCAGCTGGCGCGCCAGCAAATGGCCCTGCCCGGCGGCATGATTTCGGTGGTGGTGAAGGGCGATGAAGGTTACGCCGAGCGCATCATCAGCAAGCTGCGCTGGTTTACGCTTGCGGAGAGCCTGGGCGGCGTGGAGAGTCTGGTGAGCCAGCCCTTCAGCATGACCCATGCCTCGATCCCGCTGGAGAAACGCCTGGCGAACGGTATCACACCGCAGCTGATCCGCCTGTCGGTGGGGATCGAAGATCCCAACGATCTGATTGCCGACTGGCAGCAGGCGCTGCGGGCGGAGTGATTATTCCGACGCGCGGGTCGTTGTCAGCGCGTCGGCCATTCCCTGCTGAAGGTGGGCGATAAACTGCGTCAGCTTCGGCAGGGGCCGACGATCCTGGCGCCAGAGCAGATGCACAGGCCGCGGCTGCGGAGTCCACGCCTCCAGCACGCGCACCAGGCTGCCGCTGGCCAGCGCATCGGCCAGCAGTACCTCCGGCTGCATCAGCAGCCCGGCCCCGGCGATCGCCGCCTGGCGCAGCGCGTAGCCATCGTTGCAGCGCAAAACCGCATCGCGTTTCCAGCGCACTTCTCCCTCTACGCCCGGCAGCCGCCACTCGTTGCGGGCGGTCCAGACCGTATGGGACAGGCAGAGATGATCGGCGAGATCTTCCGGCCTGCCGGGCGTTCCGTAACGCGCCAGATAAGCCGGCGCGGCGCAGATCACCATCCGATACGGCGCCAGGTAGCGAGCCACCAGATCCTCCTGATGGATCTCGCCGATACGGATCGCCAGATCGAACCCCTCATCCACCAGATCGACCATCCGGTTAGTCAGATCCAGTTCCACCCGGACCGCAGGCCAGGCCTGCAGGAAGGTGGCGGTCAGGGGCGCGATCACGCTGGCGCCGAACGAGGTGGGAGCGCTCACCCGCAGGGTGCCGGCCGGCGCCAGCCGCAGCCGCTCGACCGCGCTTTCGGCGATGGAGACCTGCTCCATCACCCGTTTCGCTTCGTCAAAATAGACTCGCCCGGCGTCGGTGAGGCTCTGGCGTCGGGTGTTACGCTCCAGCAGACGCGTCGCCAGCTGGCTTTCCAACTGGGCGATATATTTCCCAACCATCACCGCCGACAGCCCCAGGCGCGACGCCGCCCCGGTAAAGCTGCCGCACTCCACCACGGCAATAAACGTCTCCATCCCTCGTAATTTGTCCATATTGCTAACCTCTGGTTAGTAATGTTCTAACTTTTAGCCAGTTTATCCGAGATTACTTTTATTAAAAAATAGCCTCTCACCTCATCAGGAGTCTGCCATGAAAATTATCGTTATCGGTGCCAGCGGCACCATCGGTCGCGCGGTCAGCGAAGAACTGAGTCAGAGACATGAGGTTATCCGCGTCGGCCGCACCCGGGGAGATTATCAGGTGGATATCACCTCGCAGGAGAGCGTCGAGGCGCTATTTGCCCAAACGGGTGAAGTAGATGCCATCGTCTCCACCACCGGCAATCTGCACTTTGGGCCGTTAAGCACCATGACCGACAGCCAGTTCAACCTCGGACTGCAGGACAAGCTGCTGGGACAAATTCGCCTGGCGCTGGTCGGCCAGCATTTTCTGCGCGACGGGGGGTCGATTACCCTGGTCAGCGGTATTGTCGCGCAGGAACCCATTGCTCAGGGGGTCAATGCCACGACGGTCAACGCCGGTCTGGAAGGCTTTGTCCGCGCCGCCGCCTGCGAACTGCCGCGCGGGATCCGCATCAATCTCATCAGCCCCACCGTGCTCAGCGAGTCGCTGGCGGCCTACGGCGACTTTTTCCCGGGCTTCCCCAGCGTTCCCGCCGCCGCCGTGGCGCAGGCCTATCGCCGCAGCATTGAAGGCGTTCAGACCGGCCGCATCTACCCGGTCGGCTACTAGCCTGTGCCGGCCAGCCGGGGCCGGCGCTTACATCAGGCCGTCGTTGCAGGTACACTGACGGCTGATTGTCTCCGGCCGAAAAACTGATGTTGAAAAAATTATCCTTAATTATCCCGCTACTGGCGCTTATCGCGCAGCTGGTCTGGTGGTTCACCCCGCATTACACCGATGAAGATGAAGCTTACTACCGGGCGGTATTTTGCATAATCGATCATGACGACAGCCGCCAGTTCCTCCACGATATGCAGAATATCGTCGAGGGGGGAAATTCTGACTACGCGCTGCATAAAACCCATTACCTTCCGGCGCTGGGGCAGCGGATGCTGGATACCTGGCGCCAGCTCAGCCCGCAGGAACAGCAGGCGCTGCGTCAGGACAAGCAGCGCTGCGGCGAGATATTGCGCGAAAAACAACAGGGGAAATCATCCTGACGAGTTGGCAAAATTGCAGCATATCGCCAGCGTCGAATAAGATTGTGCTGTTGATGACCGGATCGCTGTCACAAAATATCCGGTCGTCGTCGCGTCACAGTACGACGTTTTTTCTGCGGCGGAATACGATAAAAAGTAGTTGCTCTGGTACGAACTAACTCTTATTTTGCTTCACAGTTTTCAAAATGAGATAAAACTGATGCCTGTCATTATTGCCAGTAGTGTTAAAGAAGCCAAAGCGTTAATTAACGGTGGAAAATACAGGGAAATTATTCTTAACTTCGATATTGATGCCGATGACTTTTTCTCTCTCGCCAGCCATTCCGCCGGAACTAAAATCTCCATCGCCGACCGCAACGATCGCTCTCCGGTAGAATCAGCAAAATAATTAACCCGCGAGGGACGTCTATGTGGTTGTTTATTGGAACCTTTGCGCTGGCTTTTCTCGCAGCGCTGATGCTGGTCTGGCTCGATGACCGGATCGCCGAAACGGATTGACCCTGCGCTGGACGTTAACGTCACGCAGGGCTGCGCGCCGCCGAAAAGCGGCGCACAGCAGAGACGTTACAGGGAGGCCGCCAGCCGCTCAACGGCCGTCAGCAATCCGGCTTCTGACACCGTGGAGTAAGAAAGACGCAGGGTACGGGTATCCGGCTTATCGTGATAGAACGCTTCACCCGGGACGTACACCACGCCGTTTTCCAGCGTTTTCTTCATCCATTCCATGGTATCGAACGGATAGCGGAAACGCGCCCACAGGAACATCCCCCCCTGCGGGCGGCTGAATTCCAGGTGCTCGCCAAGGCGGCTTTCCAGCGCATCGGCCAGCGCCACGCACTTCTTGCGGTAGTCTTCGCGAATCAACGCAATCTGGTTATCCAGCCGGTTCAGACTGAGGTATTCCGCAGTGATCACCTGCGACAGCATATTGGTATGCAGATCCGCCGCCTGCTTCACAATCACCGTCTGCTGCGCCAGCCAGTCCGGCATGACGATCCAGCCGATACGCATCCCTGGCGCGAGGATTTTCGAAAAAGTCGAGGTGTAAACCACCTGATCTTCACAGCCCAGCTCGACAGCATGCTGATAGAGCGGGCGCCGAACGGCGTCAGTAAAGCTAATTTCGCCGTAGGGATCGTCTTCCAGAATGACGAAATCATATTTTTTCGCCAGCTCAACCAACCGGCGACGACGCGCCTCGCTCAGCGTTTTGCCGCCGGGATTGCCGAACGTCGGCACCAGGTAAACAGCTTTGAAGCGGGTGGTCTCCAGCAGGTCGGCCAACTGCTCCACCAGCATCCCGTCATCGTCGGTGTCAACGCTGAGAATATTGGCCTGCGCCAGCTGAAATACCTGCAGCGCCGCCAGATAAGTGGGACGCTCAACGACGATAGTATCGCCCGGATCGAGCAGCGTACGGGCAACGATATCCAGCGATTGCTGGGAGCCGGAGGTGATATAGACCTGGGCGGCTGAACAGGCGACGCCACGGGAGTGGCAAATTTCACTCACCGCCTGGCGCAGCGGCGGGTAGCCTTCCGTCAGACCGTACTGGAATGCGTCATTAAAACGCTCGCTCATCACCTTCTGCACCGCCAGCTCCAGGCCTTCGGTATCAAACAGTTCCGGGGCCGGAATGCCGCCGCCAAGCGAAATCACGCCGGGCAGTTTACTGTGCTTGAGAAGTTCGCGGACGGCGGAGGGCTTGAGTTCACCCGCGCGGGCGGCGAGACGCCGATCGTGCATACTATTTTCCTTTTCTGTCTTGTTGTTGTGTTAATTATCTTGGCTTTGTTGCAGGTGCTCCCCGGCGGCGCTTACCATGCCGGGGCTATCCTTTTCAGTACGTTGTCACCCGGACAGGGGTATGCCGCTACCCGGGTTTCGTACGTCATGCTTTGTCTTTCAAAACGATTAACGGCTCGATATCACTCTCTTTTTTCACCACCAGCGACGAATCGCCGCGCAGGCAGGTACCGCCGTAGTTACCGCCGACGGTAAATGTGCACACCTGAATGTACTTACCGTCCACTTTCGGCAGGCACCACAGCTGCTGGTAGATATTCTTGCGATCGACAAACTGGCCGCTGGTCTTATCCAGAAGTTCATCCTGAGGGCCGATCAGGTCGATATTGTTCCCGCAGCGCCCGGAAATAGGCTTCACCGCATAGCCGGTTTTCGCCAGCTCGTCGTTAACCTCAAAATCGGTATCCAGCAGATAGCGATGATGCGGGAACAGCGACCACAGCACCGGCAGAATGGCTTTGTTGCCGGGGATCACCGTCCACAGGGGTTCGAATACCAATACTTCAGGACGCAGCAGGACGTCAATCAGCCGCACCTCATTCTGCGGATGTCCGGTACGAATCGGTACCGCCGCGTACTCCTCGGCGCTGACTTCGCGCACCTGCTCAATGGCGGTTTCCCATGCCCAGGTTTTCCAGACGCAGTTGACCAGCCGCCCGTCGGCGTCGATCAGCTGACCGGCAGCGTCCCAGCGCAGCTCATCAAGGCCAAAGAGAATTTTGCTCTCAAAACCGGCCTGGGTCAGCGAACGCTGAATAAACTGCGCGTGGTAGTTCTCTTCCAGATCCTTGTCCTGCATGATGTGGACGAAGGGCCGCGCCCGGCTGTGTTTCCACGCCCCCGCCAGCTCATCGAGCAGACCTTCCGCCGGATTGTGGCCGGTGCCGTAGTAGCCCTGCTTCAGCCACTGTTCGAGGATCAGCCCGCCTTCGGTATGGCAGGAAGCGGAATCAGCATTGTACTCGTACACCTTCAGCCCGCGCTCGTCCATGCAAAAATCCATGCGCCCGGTGATCATATGATGACGGCGGCGCTGCCACGAGAGGCGCAGACGAGGCCAGAGAATTTTCGGAATATCGAACAGCGCCAGCAGGTTGTCATCCTTCATCACCTTATCGGTGGCGTGCAGATACATCAGGTGCAGCTCGTTGGTGGCTTTGATCAGCTCCTGTTCGGCACTTTCGCTGATGGTGAAATACTGATAGGGATCCTGGTTGATGAAATGACCGTTGGCTGCCACGTAGGCTTTCTGCAGCGGGTCTTTCTCGTTCAGCCATTTACCGCGAAACTGGCCGTTGTTTGGCAGCCGCGCGCCTTTGATGGCCATCGCCTCGCCCGGCAGCACCGGCTGCGGCAGGCTGTGTTCGGTATCGGCGGTCTGGATCATCCAGCCTAAAATTTCGGTATCGGCAAAGGTATCTTTGATCGTGTACCGGCCGTCGTTGACCTCGAGGGTCAGCTCGCGGGTCCACTGCTGGCCCTGCGGCAGCGGCGAGTGAATCACGTTCTGCTCGGCGATACGCACCTTATTGCCGACAAGCTGGGTGATCACCGCCACATGGCCGGTGTGCTTAAACTCGCCCCCCTTCTGCCAGATCAGCAGCGAACCAGCGATAGGCGGACGGCGGGAGCCGTTGGCGAAGGCCTGCAGCGGCAGAATATTGTCATTGACCACTTCGCGCAGGAAACGCAGGGAGAAGATTTCATAAGCCATCCCCACATCGGTGAAGACAAAGCCATAGGTCAGGAACAGAAAGCGGCGCGCAAACTCCACGCACTGCCATTTATGCCCCATATACTCATTACCGATGTAGCTGCGAAACGTCGCGTCATCCGGGTAGTCCTGCGGATTTAAGCTACTGTAATTCGATGAATAAATCGCTACGCCACCGGGTGCATAGCCTAACAATGTCCCAAACGGGGCGTCACTGCTTGTCGATCCTTTGCTCATTTAGCCTGACCTCAAATTAATGCAGCCCGGGCAGTTGGCGAAACAAAACTCCCTCTTCTTATCCTGCCGCAGGCACTTACCAGACAGAGGTGTAACGATGATACCACTCATTCGTTTCGCTAATCGTGCCGTTAAGGAAAATAACCCTGCAGCCGGAAACAAAAGTGATATCGTTATCGGTGATATAACAAAAAAACAACGCAACATCAGGAGTCGACAATGAGCACACCCTCGCATCTGAATGCCCAACCGCTGGTCTGGGGACACGGCCCGCGGACGTTTGAGGTGTTCCTTGAGCCCACCTGCCCCTACTCTGTCCGCGCGTTTAATAAACTCGACGATCTGCTCGATGAGGTCGGCGCCGATAACGTGACCATCAAGATACGCCTGCAGTCGCAGCCGTGGCATCTGTTCTCCGGGGTTATCGTCCGCTGCATCCTCGCCGCGTCCACCCTGCCGCACGGCAGAGAGCAGGCGCATAAGGTGATGCAGGCCGTGGCCGACCATCGGGAAGAGTTTGAGTTTACCGATCACTGCAGCGGGCCGAACATGAACGCCACGCCGCAGCAAATCATTGAGCGCATTGAACGCTACAGTCACGTGCTGCTGGGGGCCGCCTTTGCCCGCCCGGAGCTGCAGGACGTGATCAAGTGGCACAGTAAATACGCCCGTCAGAACGGCATCCATGTCTCGCCGACCTTTATGGTCAACGGCCTGGTGCAGCCGGATCTGGGCAGCGGCGATGATGTCAGCGTGTGGGCCGCGCGGATTATGGCCTGAGGTCACCTGCTACACTTTTTGTACATCCACGAAAAAGGCAAACCAGCATGTCAGAGCAAAACTACCAGCCACCAAAAGTGTGGGAATGGAAGCAAAACAGCGGCGGCGCGTTCGCCAACATCAACCGTCCCGTTTCCGGCGCGACTCATGAACGCGTCCTGCCGGTGGGAACCCATCCGCTCCAGCTATACTCACTCGGCACGCCCAACGGCCAGAAGGTGACGATCATGCTTGAAGAGCTGCTGGCGCTGGGCGTCAGCGGCGCGGAGTACGACGCCTGGCTGATACGCATTGGCGAAGGGGATCAGTTTTCCAGCGGCTTTGTCGAGATCAACCCGAACTCGAAGATCCCGGCCCTCAGCGACCATTCCACCACGCCGCCGACCCGGGTATTTGAGTCCGGCAACATTCTTTTCTATCTGGCGGAAAAATTTGGTTTCTTCCTGCCGAAAGATCCTGCCGGTCGCACCGAAACCCTCAACTGGCTGTTCTGGCTGCAGGGCGCGGCGCCGTTCCTCGGCGGCGGCTTCGGCCACTTCTATAACTATGCGCCAGTGAAGATCGAGTACGCGATCGACCGCTTTACGATGGAAGCCAAACGCCAGCTCGACGTGCTGGACAAACAGCTCGCCCGCGGTCGCTATGTGGCCGGCGAGGAGTACACCATCGCCGATATGGCTGTCTGGCCGTGGTATGGCAACGTAGTGCTGGGCAATGTCTATAACGCGGCGGAGTTCCTCGACGCCGGGAGCTATAAAAACGTGCTGCGCTGGGCGCAGGATGTCGGCAACCGCCCGGCCGTCAAGCGCGGACGCATCGTCAACCGCACCAACGGCCCGCTCAATGAGCAGCTGCATGAGCGCCATGATGCCCGAGACTTTGACACCCAAACGGAAGATAAGCGCCAGGCGTAAGGTCTTCACCCTTTCCCGTGGACGGGAAAGGGTTCCCACTACAGGACGGTTCCGCCTGCGAAGCCGTCCTGTTTAGCTTTCCAGCCGATAGCCCGCCAGAAAATAGCGCATCGCCATACCCGACCCACCTTCTTTGAAGAAATCCATCACCATATCTCTGTCAAGGCCATAGCGACGGGTGAGGATCCCCGCCTCCCACGCGCTGAGCTGACGGTCGCCGGTTTTTTCAAACATGCGGTGCGAGTAGCCGAGCACAAACCCGCGTTTATAGTCGGCGCAAAAATTCGCCGCATGCGCGGCGGTGTCAGCATAGGATGCCTGTAGCCCCGCCATTAAGCCTTTGCCAAAATGATTTTCCATCGCGCCCTCTCAATCGTTATATAATAAATTATATAGCGTTTTTTTGAGCGAGCGGTAGCGCTATTTATGACGTTTGCGCTAGCGTAAATACTTCTCAAACCATGCCAGCGTGCGTTGCCAGGCAAGATCAGCCGCAGCCCGATCGTAGCGCGGCGTGGAATCATTATGAAAGCCGTGATTCACGCCCTGATAGAAATAGGCCTCGTAGACTTTATGGTGTTCCTTCAACGCCTGTTCATAGGCAGGCCAGCCTTCATTAATGCCGCTATCGAGGCCGGCATAGTGCAGCAGCAGCGGTGCTTTAATTTTATCAACCTCCTTCAGCGGCGGCTGGCGACCGTAAAACGGCACCGCGCAGGCCAGCTCCGGGATCGCCACCGCCGCCTCGTTGCTGACGCCGCCGCCGTAGCAAAAACCGGTGATACCGACCTTCCCCGTCGCCTGTGGATAGTTCGCCATAAACGCGACCGCCGCAAAAAAATCATTCATCAGCTTCACGGGATCGACTTTCTGCTGTAGGGCGCGGCCTTCATCATCATTCCCCGGATAGCCGCCGACGGCGCTCAGGCCATCCGGCGCCAGCGCGATGTACCCCGCTTTCGCTACCCGCCGGGCTACATCTTCAATATAGGGGTTCAGGCCGCGGTTCTCATGCACCACCACCACAGCGGGCGCTTTGTCGGCTATTTTTGTCGGCGTCACCAGGTAAGCCCGCACTTCGCCGTGACCGTCAGGAGAGGGATAATGAATATACTCCGGGCGGATATCCGGGTCGGTGAACGGTACCTGCTCTGCCAGGGCATAGTCGGGCTTCAGCAGATTAAACAGCGCCAGCGCGGTCATCCCGCCGACAGTATATTTCCCCGCCAGCTGGAGAAACTCGCGTTTACTGATTTTGCCGTGGGCATAGTAGTCATAATACTCGAGCAACTGCTGCGGGAAATCTTTGGCCGTTAATCGCGTCATCACCCTGCCTCCGTTGTTAAGCGCTCTTTAAGCAAAGCAGAAGCCCGGACATACGCCAGCCCAGAAAAGCATAAAACGGGGAGGAACAGCCCAGCGGCTAACACCGCCGGGAGAGAAGGGATCAGTGTTTCACTTTGGTCAGACGATCAAGGTAGCCCATCACAAAGGCCGAAAGCACGAAGGTCAGGTGGATAATCACGTACCACATCAGCTTATTGTCCGGGACGTTTTTCGCATCCATAAACACCCGCAGCAGGTGAATAGAGGAGATCGCCACGATGGAGGCGGCAACCTTATTTTTCAGCGAAGTCGCGTCCATTTTGCCCAGCCAGCTGAGTTTTTCTTTACCCTCGTTAATATCCAGTTGCGAGACAAAATTTTCATACCCGGAGAACATCACCATCACCAGCAAACCGCCCACCAGGGTCATATCCACCAGCGACAGCAGGGTCAGAATCATATCCGACTCGCTGACGCTAAAAATATGCGGCAGTATGTGGAAGATCTCCTGAAAAAATTTGATGGTCAGCGCAATCAGACCGAGCGAGAGGCCAAAATAAACCGGCGCCAGCAGCCAGCGCGAGGCGTACATAGCATTTTCCAGAAAGCGTTCCATAAGATCCTGTCAGTTAACATAAACGGCCGCCATTATATCGCAACAGGGTAACGCTTATGCAACATCAGCCGCCCGCGTCATCTGCAGGCGGCCAGAAACGGTTTCTTTAAAGTATGACCTCAAAGTCCTGCAAAGCGGAATAGCCCTCGCTTTGTAGGCCAACCATTGAAGCAGCCAGCAGGCCAAATTTCGCGCCGACCCATTTTCCCTTCCCGGCAGCAAAACAAAGAGGAACTTTCCGCCACTCCTCCTCGGCTCGCCAGGAAAATTGACACAGGCCGCCTTCGCCTACGGCCACCTGCAGCTGACACTTGCCGCACTTAAGCTCAGCAAGAACCTGACGAGTTTCGCGCACCACGCCCGCATCGCTCATCCAACCGTGTCGCCACACGAGCCGGTAACCCCCTTGCCCAAACTCCACCAGCAAAGCGGCGTAGCGTTCGCCGTATACGATCAGGCCTCCGGCATCACCGTCCTGAGCGGCATATAACGTTACGCTTGTTTTCGCGCTAAAAGTTAGCGCCGGGAATTTCTGCAGCAACAGCTGCGGCGCCCAGTATAACGCTCTCTGTCCATCGACTTCGGATAATGGGACGCAGCGTAATCGAAGTTCGCCTTTCGCCGGCAGCAGCCACTCAGGGCTGGGGTTAGCCTGCCACTGCCACTGTATTCCCGGTTGGCCTTGCGCAAAATAGTCGCTGGTTTGCGGCGCCAATGCCGGTGAAGGCGTTAACCCTTTAGGACGCTGCCAACGTAAAACCGGCTGTCCGACGCCGCAGTTGCCAATCTGCTCACCGATACGCGGCCAGCCATCGTTACCCCAGGACATCGGCTGGAGGTGAACCACGCGGCCATAGAGGTGTAAGTCCTGGAAATGAACAAACCAGCATTCGCCCTCCTCACCCTCCACCCAGCCGCCCTGATGTGGTCCATTTATCGAGGTGTTTCCCTGGAAAAGCACGTTTTTGGCTTCCCAGGGCCCCGTCATCTGGCGCGCGCGCAGTACCGTCTGCCAGCCATTTTCAACCCCGCCCGCAGGAGCAAAGATGTAGTACCAACCGGCGCGTTGATAAACCTTTGGCCCCTCAAGGGTAGGTAAATCGCAGCAGCCGTCATAGATAATCTGCCCTTCGCCCAGCAATTCGCTGGCGTCCGGCGCCATCGCAAACAACTGCAGTTTATGCTTGATGCCGCTGCGGCTATGGGCGAAGGCATGTACCAACCAGGCCTGACCATTGTCGTCCCAGAACGGGCAGGGATCTATCCAACCTCTGGCCTCGCGCAGGCAGTGCGGAGCGCTCCATTCCCCCCACGGATCCTCGGTATGGCAGATAAAAATACCTTCATCTGGCGTGCTGAAGCAGACCCACAGCTTGCCATCGTGCCAGCGAATCGACGGCGCCCATACGCCCTTACCCGGCTGATACCGGTCATAACCAGGTAGCGGCAGTTCATCCATAACGTGGTTGATGATAGTCCAATTAACCAGGTCCGTTGAATGCAGGATCGGTAAAGCGGGCACATGGTTAAAACTGGAAGAGACCATAAAGAAATCATCGCCTACGCGCACGATATCCGGGTCGGAATAATCGGCGCATAAGATAGGATTCTGGTATTCAGAAGGGGTCATATTTCGCATCTCCTCAGGCCTTTTCCGGAACGGCGTTTAGCGGCAAATGCGTCTCTGAATGCCCCTGCTGCTGACGCATGGACAGCTCGCGCTGAATTGTCTGCATCATTTTGTCATCAAGCTTATAGAAACGCGCCAGCCACCACAGGAGCAGGTAAGATAGTGATGGACCCAGGGTTAACAGCCCCACAATTCCCATTGTCGCCAGCGGAGTCTGCGCCGTTACGCCCGCCTGATAGCCAAATAGCCCAAGCGAAAAACCTACGGCGGCGCCAGCAACCGCCATGCCCATTTTCAAAGCAAACAGATTACCGGAATAGGATAATCCCGTGATGCGACGGCCAAACTTCCATTCGCCATAATCGGCAGCGTTGGCCATCATGTTCCATTTAAACGGCTGGTACATCTGATGGAAGAAGCCGACCAGGAAGTATAAAGGGAACACCACCGGCAGCCAGGTCGGCGGCACAAAGAACATTACGACGCCAACCAGGACCAGCAGGAGGTTGATATTTTTAAACAGCGATACCGCGCGATAGCGCTTGGCCAGCCATCCGGCGGCGATGCTGCCGATAATCGTGCCAACGACGCTGGTGGAAACAAATGCTGATTTCATGGCCGTTCCCGCCGCTGACTCCACACCGCCTAACATCAGGTAGGTTGCATAATAGAGCGTGGCGGCGCTGCGCATAACCCCGGCCATACTGGAGAAAAAAGTAATTATCGCCACAATACGCCACTGGTCATTCGCCAGCAGCTGACGGAGGTCTTCGCGTATGCTCCCCTGCTGTTCAACAGCTGGAGCCACGCGTTCTTTGGTAGAGAAGAAGCAAAAAGCCAGCATTACAATAGCGATCGCGCCCATGATTCCCATTGTCGCCTGAAAACCAAACTGCTTATTTTCTTTACCGAAAAAATCCACCAGGAACAGGGTTGCGACAGAAACCATCAGACCGGCCAGAGATGAGATCGTAAAACGATATGACTGGGCTGAAAGGCGATCCTTCTCATCACGCGTAATGACTCCGCCCAATGCGCAGTAGGGAATATTGATAAAGGTGTAACACAACATGAGTAAGGTGTAGGTCAGGTAGGCATAAACCAGTTTACCCGATGCGCCAAATTCCGGAGTCGTGAAGGTCATTACCGCCAGCACGGCATAAGGTACGGCAAACCAGATAAGCCACGGGCGAAAATGGCCCCAGCGGGTCTTTACACGGTCTGCAACAATGCCGGTTAGCGGATCGGTAATCGCATCCAGAACCCGCGTCACCAGGAACATCACTCCGACTGCGGCAGCAGAAAGCCCGTAAATATCCGTATAAAACCATGTCAGAAACATGGTTACCGAAGAGTAAACGATACCGCAGGCTGCATCCCCCATGCCATATCCCAGCTTCTCCGCAAATGACAGTTTATTATCGTGATTCACAATATAATCCCTCTCAGATGAAGTGGTATTCACTGTAGAGGCAGGATAAAAACTATCCTATTGTCATTTTTCGCATCGGGTTTATGTTTTCTGTTAACTGAGAAAGTTGTCACACATCTATAAGATTGGTCTTACAAGTTATTGCGTCACCTATTAAAAAGCTGGCGCAAGGCCAGCCTGAGGAGAAAAGTGGAAAGGGGGAGGTTACTTCGCTTTGACGGTCTCTTCGCCCACCAGCCCGATCTTGAGATAGCCTGCCTGATGCAGGGTATCCATCACTTTCATCATCGTCTCGTAATCGACGGTTTTATCCGCGCGGAAGAAGACGGTGGTATCTTTTTTGCCGGCGGTCAGGCTATCCAGGGCGTTAATCATATTCGCTTCGGTAACCGGGTCGTTGCCGAGGAACATGCTCTTATCCGCCTTCACCGACAGGTAGATGGGTTTTTCCGGTCGCGGTTGCGGCTGGCTGGAGGAGGCCGGCAGATTGACCTTCACGTCGACCGTCGCCAGCGGCGCGGCCACCATAAAGATAATCAGCAGAACCAGCATGACGTCGATAAACGGCGTCACGTTGATCTCATGCATTTCGCCGTTATCGTCCAGGTTTTCATTAAGACGCATCGCCATAGCCGATCAACCTACCCGTAATTTCTGCGCGCTGCGCACCGGCTTCACGCCGCTGGCGCTGAGGTCCAGATCGCGGCTTTGCAGCAGGAGTACCTGAGCGGCGACGTCGCCGAGCGAGGCCTTGTAGCTGCCGATCATGCGGGCGAAGATGTTATAGATGACCACCGCCGGGATGGCGGCGAACAGGCCGATGGCCGTCGCCAGCAGCGCTTCTGCGATGCCCGGCGCTACCACCGCAAGATTGGTGGTCTGGGTCTGGGCGATGCCGATAAAGCTGTTCATGATGCCCCAGACGGTACCAAACAGGCCCACAAACGGGGAAATGGCGCCGATGGTCGCCAGGTAGCCGTTACCGCGACCCATATGGCGACCGACCGCCGCAACGCGGCGCTCAAGGCGAAAACCGGTTCGTTCCTTGATGCCTTCATTGTCTTCGGCACCGGCAGAGAGTTCGAGTTCGTTCTGCGCTTCATTGATAAGCTGGGTGGTGAGGCTTTTCGCCTCAAAGGCGCTGGCGATATCGCTGGCCTGATCGAGAGAGCGGGCTTCTGCCAGCTGCTGCTGTTCACGTTTGAGGCGACGCTTGCTGGCGAGGATTTCCGCCCCTTTACCGAAGAAAATGGCCCATGTGACGACCGACGCCAGAATCAGGCCAATCATCACCACCTTAACGACAATATCGGCATGATGATACATACCCCAAACGGAGAGATCCGCCTGCATCAAATTATTACCCACGCTCTATCTCCACGACGATAATCACAAAATCTGCCCACAATAATATCAAAACGACATCGAATTGATAGTGGTTCTCATTAGTATTTACACTGTGCAGCAAATCACGTTTATTTTCCTTGCGCTTACGCAGTAAAAAAGCGGCTAACCGCGGGCCGGGTAAAATTTTCGCCTGTATCGGCGGTGCGCTGGTACAGAAAAGCAGATTCATGTTAGTTTAGACGTCCAGACGTATAAAAACAGGTTCGTCAACATGGCTGATAAACATCTTGATACCGCGCTGGTCAACGCCGGGCGGAGCAAAAAGTACACCCAGGGCTCAGTGAACAGCGTTATCCAGCGCGCGTCATCGCTGGTTTTCGACACCGTCGAGGCCAAAAAGCACGCCACCCGCAATCGGGCCAACGGCGAGCTGTTCTACGGTCGTCGCGGCACCCTGACCCATTTCTCGCTGCAGGAAGCGATGTGCGAGCTGGAAGGCGGCGCCGGCTGCGCCCTCTTCCCCTGCGGCGCCGCGGCGGTGGCTAACACTATCCTGGCGTTTGTCGAGCAAGGCGACCATGTGCTGATGACCAATACCGCCTATGAGCCAAGCCAGGACTTTTGTACCAAAATTCTCGCCAAACTCGGCGTCACCACCAGCTGGTTCGATCCCTTAATCGGTGCCGATATCGCCCGTCTGGTTCGCCCTGAGACCCGCGTGGTGTTCCTCGAATCGCCCGGCTCGATCACCATGGAAGTGCACGATGTGCCGGCGATAGTCGCCGCCGTGCGTCAGGTCGCCCCGGAAGCGATTATCATGATCGATAACACCTGGGCGGCGGGGATCCTGTTTAAAGCCCTGGATTTTGGCATTGATATTTCCATTCAGGCAGGCACCAAATACCTGATCGGCCATTCCGACGCCATGGTGGGCACCGCGGTGGCGAACGCGCGCTGCTGGCCGCAGCTGCGTGAAAATGCCTACCTGATGGGGCAAATGCTGGACGCCGATACTGCCTATATGACCAGCCGCGGCCTGCGCACCCTGGGCGTGCGCCTGCGTCAGCATCATGAAAGCAGCCTGCGCATCGCCGAGTGGCTGGCGCAGCACCCGCAGGTGGCGCGGGTAAACCACCCCGCCCTGCCCGGCAGTAAAGGTCATGAGTTCTGGAAACGTGATTTCACCGGCAGCAGCGGGCTATTCTCGTTTGTGCTCAGCAAGCGCCTCAATGATGCCGAACTGGCGGAGTACCTCGACAATTTCAGCCTGTTCAGTATGGCCTATTCGTGGGGCGGCTTTGAGTCGCTGATTCTCGCCAACCAGCCGGAGCAAATCGCCCACATTCGACCGGATGCTGAAGTCGACTTCAGCGGCACGCTGATCCGCCTGCACATTGGTCTCGAAAATGTTGACGATCTGCAGGCGGATTTAGCAGCGGGCTTCGCGCGTATCGTGTAAAGTGACAGTCAGTGGCAACAATAGCGGACGCTTTTTAGCAAAGCGGCCGCTTTTGTTGCGCCCGGGATCAAGGTGCTCGGGCCTCTTCAGGAGTACACTAGTCAACAATACGGTACCACTTAGGAAAGTCCATGGTTGTCATTCAAGAGATTGTCGCCGCGCTGTGGCAACATGATTTTGCCGCATTGGCGAACCCTCACGTTGTGGGCGTTGTATATCTGGTTATGTTCGCGACCCTGTTTCTGGAAAACGGGCTGCTGCCCGCCTCCTTTTTACCGGGAGACAGCCTGCTGCTGCTCGCCGGCGCGCTGATTGCTAAAGGCGTCATGGACTTTGTGCCCACTATCGCCATTCTGACCGCCGCCGCCAGCCTCGGCTGCTGGCTGAGCTATGTGCAAGGGCGCTGGCTGGGCAATACGCAAACGGTGAAAGGCTGGCTGGCGCATCTGCCGCATAAGTACCATCAGCGCGCCACCTGCATGTTTGACCGCCACGGCCTGCTGGCGCTGCTCGCGGGCCGTTTTCTGGCGTTTGTCCGCACCCTGCTGCCAACCATGGCCGGGATTTCTGGCCTGCCGAACCGCCGCTTCCAGTTCTTCAACTGGCTGAGCGCCCTGCTGTGGGTCTGTGTGGTGACGGGTCTTGGCTATGCGCTGAGCATGATCCCGTTTGTGAAGCGCCATGAAGATCAGGTGATGACCTGTCTGATGATCCTGCCGATTGCCCTGCTGCTGGCTGGCCTGCTCGGCACGCTGTTCGTGGTCATTAAAAAGAAATATTGCAGCGCCTGACGCTTACCTGCCGGGGGGCCTGCGCCCGCCCGGCCGCCCTTTCCCGGTATTACATCCCCTGCATCGTGCGAATACGCGCGGCGTCTTCTCCCGGCGTCAAACCGAAGTAGCGCTTAAACTCGCGGCTGAACTGCGAAGGGCTTTCATATCCCACGCGCATCGCCGCCGCGCTGGCCTTCATGCCGTCATGGATCATCAGCATTCGTGCTTTATGCAAACGGTAGTTTTTCAGATACTGCAAAGGAGAAGTGCTGGTCACCGCTTTAAAATTATGGTGAAACGCTGACACACTCATATTCGCTTCCGCCGCCAGCCGATCGACGCTGAGGTTTTCGGTGTACTGGCTTTCGATATGCTTGAGCACGCGACTTATCAGGCTGAAGTGGGTCTGCCGGCTGACCAGCGCCAACAGCGCGCCGCCGCAGGGCCCCGTCAGCACATAATACAGAATTTCGCGGACGATTTGCTTGCCAAGGATCCGTGCGTCCAGCGGCCGCTCCATCACGTCAAGCAGCCGTTCGGCAGCGCACAGAATATCCTCCGAGAGTACCGCGGAGTTTATCCCGCTGGAGGCGACCGCGGGCTGAAACAGCGGATCTTCGCCAATATCCATCAGCAGCTCTTGCAGTTGCAGGATATCGACGTTCAGGCGCATCCCGGCGAGGGGCACCTCCGGGGTGGCAAAGGTTTCGCACTCGAAAGGTAGCGGCACGGTCAGCAGTAAATATTCGTTTGTATCGTAGCGAAAAGTCCGCTCATTGATATAACCAATTTTATGGCCCGAAAAGAGAAAAACGATCCCCGGCTGATACATCACCGGCGTCCGGGGCCCCGGTTGCGTTCCGTACAGCAAACGGACGTCAGGCAGCAACGAACTTAACATTTCGTGCTTATCTTTCAGCAGGTTAATCTTCTCCGTTAATGTCCGACATATCTCTGCGTGTTGCATTGCCACCGTCTCTCCCGATGTTTCTTCACCTGTACATTGTGCGCAGGCCGCTACAAATTCTCCAGCCATATGGAGAAATAGGCAAGACATCGGCAGGAATGTGCATTGAGGGTCAACGGCGCCAGGACCACAATAACCTTCATCGGGCAGCGGTATCGTCCCTGTCGACGGTTTTACTCTTTGGAGGACTTAAGCAATGAATAATTTCGACCTGCATACCCCAACCCGCATTCTGTTTGGCAAAGGCGCGATTGAAAAGCTGCGTGAACAGATCCCGGCGGAAGCCCGCGTACTGATCACCTACGGCGGCGGCAGCGTCAAAAAAACAGGCGTCCTGGATCAGGTCCTCACCGCTCTGAATGGCCTGGATGTCCTTGAATTTGGCGGCATCGAGCCGAACCCGTCTTACGAAACCCTGATGAATGCGGTGAAACTCGCCCGGGAAGAGAAAGTGACCTTCCTGCTGGCGGTCGGCGGCGGTTCGGTGCTGGATGGCACCAAGTTTATCGCTGCAGCAGCCCACTACGACGCGGATATCGATCCGTGGGAAATTCTGGAAACCTATGGCAGCAAAATTGCCAGCGCCATTCCAATGGGCTCGGTACTGACTCTGCCGGCGACCGGTTCTGAATCCAACAAAGGCGCGGTCATATCGCGGAAAACCACCGGCGACAAACGCGCGTTTATGTCTTCGCACGTCCAGCCGCAGTTCGCGATCCTCGATCCGGTTTATACCTATACCCTGCCGCCGCGCCAGGTCGCGAACGGCGTGGTTGACGCCTTCGTCCATACCGTCGAGCAGTACGTGACCTACCCGGTTGACGGCAAAATCCAGGACCGCTTCGCCGAAGGCATTCTCCTGACCCTGATCGAGGATGGCCCGAAAGCCCTGCAGGAACCGGAGAACTATAACGTGCGCGCCAATATTATGTGGGCGGCGACGCAGGCGCTGAACGGCCTGATCGGCGCAGGCGTGCCACAGGACTGGGCGACGCATATGCTCGGCCACGAGCTGACGGCGATGCACGGCCTGGATCACGCCCAGACGCTGGCTATCGTGCTGCCGGCGCTGTGGAATGAGAAACGCGATGCCAAGCGCGAGAAGCTGCTGCAGTATGCCGAGCGCGTGTGGAATATTACCGAAGGCTCTGACGACCAACGTATCGATGCCGCCATCGCCGCAACGCGTCAGTTCTTCGAGCAGATGGGCGTGCCGACCCGCCTTTCCGATTACGGTCTCGACGGTAGCTCCATCCCGGCGCTGCTGGCGAAACTGGAAGAGCACGGCATGACTAAACTGGGCGAACATCAGGATATCACCCTGGACGTCAGCCGCCGTATCTACGAGGCTGCACGCTAAGCGCTCCCCGCCTGATTCACCTCTCCTTACGTTAAACAAACGCCGGGGAGAGGTGTTTTTACTACCGTTTTTAGCTATTTCGTCCAGACTTAATGCTACCCCTCGGCGGATCCTGCTTCGCCGAGTTCATTAACAGGAGGAAGGCATGACACATCCAACCGTTATAAAACTGCACGACGGCAACCTGATGCCGCAGCTGGGTCTCGGCGTGTGGAAAGCTGGCAACGAGGAAGTCGTCTCCGCCATTCATAAGGCGCTGGAAGTCGGTTATCGCTCTTTTGACACCGCCGCCGCGTACCAAAATGAGACCGGCGTCGGCAATGCGCTGCACAGCGCTGGCGTCAACCGCGATGAGCTCTTCATCACCACTAAGCTGTGGAACGACGATCAAAAACGGCCGCACGAGGCGCTGAAAGAGAGCCTCAGCAAACTGAAGCTGGACTATGTGGATCTCTATTTAATCCACTGGCCGGTACCGGCTATCGGCCATTACGTCGAGGCCTGGCAGGCGTTGATCGAGCTGCAGCAGCAGGGGCTGACCAAAAGCATTGGCGTGTGTAATTTCCAGGTACCGCATCTGCAGAAGCTGATTGATGAAACCGGCGTCGCCCCGGTGATCAATCAGATAGAACTCCATCCACTTATGCAGCAGCGTCAGCTGCACGCGTGGAACGCCACCCACAAGATCCAGACCGAATCCTGGAGCCCGCTGGCCCAGGGCGGCGAAGGCGTCTTCGATCAAAAAGTCATCCACCAGCTCGCCGATAAGTACGGCAAAACGCCGGCGCAAATCGTCATCCGCTGGCATCTCGACAGCGGTCTGGTGGTGATCCCGAAATCCGTCACGCCGTCGCGTATTGCGGAAAACTTTGACGTCTGGGACTTCCGTCTCGACAAAGATGAGCTGGGAGCGATCGCGAAGCTGGACCAGGGTAAACGTCTCGGTCCTGACCCGGATCAGTTTGGCGGGTAATGCTCTCTCTTGCCATCGCCTTTAGCGCCTCAGCGTTAAAGGCGATGGCAGACCAGATGAATATCCTCTGGCTCCAGCGCAAACAGCGCCGGGTCGGGCTTATCCGCTAAGCGACATCCCTGAGCCAGATAAAAATCGACGGTGTTTTTGTTGGGGATCGACGAGATATAGAGGCCGGACGCCCCCATTTCTGGCAGCTGGTGCAGGGCATACTGAAACAGTCGCCGCCCCCAGCCCTGGCCGCGCTTTCCCGCCCCGACATAAAAGAATAATAGCTGGCGCAGCTCGCCATTCATGCCGCGAGGCAGCGTATCCAGCGCCGCTGCGGCAATCATCTGCTCATCGTCAAAAAAGGCGAAAAAAATACCGCCGCGATCGTAACAGGCCTCGTGAATCGGAGTATAAACCTGACGATCGTGAGGGTCCCAGCCACGCACGTCATAATATTCCCGATAAGCCCGCAGCTGACCGTTATCGAGACGGTAGAGCGTATCGATAATTTCGCTGCGGTCTATCTCCCAGAGCTGGTCCAGTTGTTGTCGCGACAGGATGACCGGCGTCATCACCTCTCTCCTTTTTTCACAGATGTTCCCGGCGAGCGATCCCGCCGGGCCAGCCGCTTAGCGTGATACGGCCTTCGGCTTAACGCGTTTTTTCGCGCCCGCAGCGGCAGGCGTCTGGCGCTGATGGGCGATCGGCGTGTGCTTGGTCAGCGCCGGACGAGTATGGCGGTTCTGGCGACGCGCTTCACGCATTTCGTCCAGGGTTGGCGCTGGCACCAGGCAGTCGCGACGGGAGCCAATCAGGTGCTTCTTGCCCATCGCCTCCAGCGCCTGACGGATCAGCGGCCAGTTTGCCGGATCGTGGTAGCGGAGCAGCGCTTTGTGCAGACGGCGCTGTTTATCGCCCTTCGGCACCACCACCTCTTCGCTCTTATAACCAATTTTACCCAGCGGGTTCTTGCCGGTGTAATACATGGTGGTCGAGTTCGCCAGCGGCGACGGATAGAAGTTCTGCACCTGGTCGAGGCGGAAGCGATGCTTCTTCAGCCACAGCGCCAGGTTCACCATATCTTCATCACGGGTCCCCGGATGAGCGGAGATAAAGTACGGGATCAGATACTGCTCTTTACCCGCCTGCTTCGAATAGGTGTCGAACAGCTCTTTAAAGCGGTCGTAGCTGCCCATTCCCGGCTTCATCATCTTCGACAGCGGTCCCTCTTCGGTATGCTCCGGGGCGATCTTCAGATAGCCGCCGACGTGGTGGGTCGCCAGCTCTTTGATATAGCGCGGATCTTCGACCGCGATGTCATAGCGTACCCCGGAGGCGATAAGGATCTTCTTGATGCCCTTCAGTTCGCGAGCGCGGCGATAAAGATTGATCGTCGGCTCATGGTTGGTATCCATGTGCGGGCAAATATCCGGATAGACGCAGGAGAGACGGCGGCAGGTCTGCTCAGCGCGCGGCGATTTACAGCGCAGCATATACATGTTGGCCGTTGGCCCGCCGAGATCGGAGATCACCCCGGTAAAGCCGGGCACGGTGTCGCGAATGGCTTCGATCTCATTAATGATCGAATCCTCAGAACGGCTCTGGATTATGCGTCCTTCGTGCTCGGTGATCGAGCAGAACGAACAGCCGCCGAAGCAGCCGCGCATGATGTTGATTGAGAAGCGGATCATCTCATACGCCGGAATACGCGCATCGCCATAGGAAGGATGCGGCACCCGCTTGTACGGCAGCGCGAAGACGCTGTCCATCTCTTCGGTGGAGAGCGGGATTGCCGGCGGGTTGATCCAGAGGTAGCGCTCGCCGTGCTTTTGCATCAGCGCCCGGGCGCAGCCGGGGTTGGTTTCGTGGTGCAAAATGCGCGAGGCGTGAGCGTACAGGACCTTATCGCCTTTCACCTTCTCGAAGGAAGGCAGCAGCACATAGGTTTTTTCCCACGGTTTGGGCCGCGGCGGTTGCACAGTAATGCTTTTCGCTTCCTGTTTTTTCGGCGCGACCGGTTTGTTATCGGCGCACGGCAGATCTTCACCGTACGGATGCGGGATGGGGTCAATTTTACCGGGCGTATCCAGACGGGTGGAGTCCACGCCGCTCCAGCCGGGCAGCGCCTCTTTCACCATGATGGCGGTATTGCGCACATCGCGGATCTGGTCGATGGTTTCGCCCATCGCCAGGCGATGAGCCACTTCCACCAGCGGACGCTCGCCGTTGCCGAACATTAGCATATCGGCCTTGGAGTCCACCAGCACCGAGCGGCGCACGGTGTCGGACCAGTAATCATAGTGGGCGGTACGACGCAGGCTGGCTTCGATGCCGCCGAGGATCACCGGCACATCTTTCCACGCCTCTTTACAGCGCTGGGTATAGACGAGGGTAGCGCGGTCCGGACGTTTGCCCGCCACGTTACCCGCCGTATAGGCATCGTCATGACGTAGTTTACGGTCGGCGGTGTAACGGTTGATCATTGAGTCCATGTTGCCGGCGGTCACGCCGAAGAACAGGTTCGGTTTTCCCAGACGCATAAAGTCGTCTTTGCTGTTCCAGTCAGGCTGGGAGATGATCCCAACCCGGAAACCCTGCGCTTCCAGCATGCGGCCGCAGATAGCCATCCCGAAGCTCGGGTGGTCGACATAGGCGTCGCCGGTAACCAGAATAATGTCGCAGCTATCCCAGCCAAGTTGATCCATCTCTTCACGCGACATCGGTAAAAAAGGCGCAGGGCCAAAACAGGCAGCCCAGTATTGCGGCCAGGAAAAAAGGTCACGATCCGGTTGGATCAGGGATATTGCGCTCATATTGCTTCCGGGGAAAATGATAAAAAAATAACCAAAAGGGCGTGGATTATAAGCCGGAATGATAGTGGAAATGAAGGAGGATTTTCTCAAACCCTGACCGTGCGCCGGCCAGGGTCAAAGAGATTACGGCGCGGGATTCACCAGCATCTGGCCGATCGAGCCGCGATCGGCAAGCTCCAGCGTCTGGCTCAGATACTGGAACGGGAAGTGCGGCCACGACGGCTGGGCGTAATAGACCAGCAGCTCAACCTGCCCGTCGACCCACACGGTGTCCTTCCAGCCGCGATCTTCCGGGAAAGGAGACGAGCCGTTGACATTACGGATCTGGAACATCACCCCTTCAATATGGAACGACTGCGGGCGGTCGGCGCGCACCGTCCAGCGCTCCCAGGTCCCCTGCTGAGCCGTGATATCGATACGCTGCGGATCCCACAGCTGGCCGTTGATGCCCGGATCGTCGCCAAGGGTGATATCCCGGCTGCGGATCGGCGTACCGGAGAGCAGCTCGGTCGGCAGCAGGCGCACCGGCAGACTGTCGGTCACCAGCGGCAGCAGCCCGGTCGGACGCAGCGTCAGCACCAGCGTGGAGACCAGGATGCTTGACGGTTCAAAAAAACCGCGGATACGGTCGACGATGCTCGCCGCTTCGCCGCAGGTAATGGATACTTCATCGCCGTTAGTCATATCGACCAGAATTTCACGCCGCTCCCCCGGGGCCAGCGATAGCTGCTTGAGCGAAACCGGCGCCGGCAGGAATCCCTGATCGCCGGAAATCACATGCAGCAGTCGGCCATCGCTCATCTGCAGCTGATAGCGCCGGGAGTTGGAAGCGTTCAGCAGGCGCAGGCGCACCCAGCCGCGCGACACTTCAACATACGGGCTCTGCACGCCGTTAACCAGCAGCGTGTCGCCCACAAAGCCGCCGCTGCCCGGTTCGCTATATTCCGGCGTGCCGAAGTTATCCAGCCGTTTATCCTGAATAATCACCGGGAAGTCATCGACGCCATAGTGGTTAGGGATCGGCAGGTTCTTGCTGACCTCGTCTTCCACCAGCCACATGCCCGCCAGACCGTTGTAAACCTGTTTCGCCATCCGGTTCGGCGTGTTGGCCTGATACCACAGCGTTGCCGCGCTCTGGCGGATAGGCAGCACCGGCGCCCAGTCGGCGTTCGGCGACATCATGCGCGCCGCGCCGCCAATCAGCGGGCCAGGCACCTGCAGACCGCGGATGGTCATCGCCACGTTCTCCGTCAGGCGGTTGCTGTAGATAAGCTTGACGTCGTCTCCGTTCCAGACGCGGATCGTCGGCCCCATATAGCGGCCATTGATCCCCCAGACGGGGGCGCGGGTGCCGGGGGTAAACGACCAGTGGGAACGCTGCAGCGTCAGAAACAGCGGCTGGCCGCGACGAGATTCCAGCAGCGGCGGAACCGGCAGCGCAGGCTGCTGGCCGGCGGCATGGGCCTTCAGCGGCGCGGCGCCAGCGCACAGCGCTACGCCGGAAGCCTTAATAAACTGACGCCGACTGAGTGACATATTAACTCCATGACATACTGACAAATGAAAAAGGGAATTCGTTTCCCGCCAGCAATACGCGCGCGTTGGCGGCGTTTCCTGTCTTATTGCTTTCCAGCCGCTTCGCGCTCGGCCACTTCGTTGTCCAGATCAGCGATTTTGGCGGCCATCAGCTCGCGGCAATGCGTCGCCAGCGCGCGCACGTTGTCTTTACCAAACTGAGTGGTATCTACCGGCGGCAGCATTTCCACAATCACCAGACCGTTGTTCCAGCGATTGAGCTTTATTTTATTCGATGTATTCGAGACACACACCGGAATAATCGGCACCCCAGCGGCAATAGCCGCGTGAAAAGCCCCGGTTTTAAACGGCAGCAGGCCGCGGCCGCGGCTACGGGTCCCTTCCGGGAACATCCAGAACGAAATTTTACGCTTTTTAAAAGCGTTGACGACTTCGGCAATAGTGCCGTGCGCTTTGGTTCGGTTATTACGGTCAATCAGCAAATTGCCCGTCAGCCAGTACAGTTGGCCAAAGAACGGGATCCACAGCAGGCTCTTTTTACCTACGGTGACCGTCGGAGCCTGCACGATATTCGACGCCGTCACCATATCATAGTTGTTCTGGTGGTTAGCGATGTAGATCGCGTTGCCATAGCTTTCCGCGTCGGCGGGTTTGCGTAGCTCTACCTTGAGGCCAAATACCGGAGATAAACGGCCAAACAGATGGCCGAAAGTGGCAACGTGTTTTGGATTACGTGGGCTGAACAAGCAGTACAGACAGCCAAGTACGCATACTACGATGCAATAAATGACCACGAAAATTACTCGAAAAATGAATAGCATAGCTACCTCTAAAACCCAAACCGCTTAGAATTATTCGCTGCTGGCAGAAGGCAGGCTCACAAGTTCTGCGCAGGCCGGGACCGTTCTTCCTGGGTCCCTGATGATGGACATTGTTAATCGCAACGCCTGAATAAACAACGATTTTGCGGCATTTTTTCGTCTCCTCCCGTCAAAGACGGGAGGAGACGCGCTTACTCTTCGCTATCGCCTGCCGCGGCACGACGCGGCGAGTCAATTTCCACGCGGTCAATTTTCTGCAGCCCGCGCATCAGCGAACCGCGGCGGCCGCGCTCGCCGGTGACTTTTTGCAGCTCTTCCGGACGCAGTTTGATCTTCCGTTTGCCGACGTGAATGGTCAGCGTACTCTGCGGCGGCAGAACAAACAGATGTGCCAGACCGTCCTGGCCGGCTGCGGCTTCCGCCGCCGGAATGCTGATAATTTTGTTGCCCTTGCCTTTCGACAGCTGCGGCAGATCGCTGACCGGGAACATCAGCATCCGCCCGGCGGCGGTGATGGCCAGCAGCATATCGGACTCATCCTCAATCACCAGCGGCGGCATCACGTGCGCGTTGTCAGGCAGGGTGATTAGCGCTTTCCCGGCACGGTTGCGCGCCACCAGATCGTTGAAGGTACAGACGAAACCGTAGCCCGCGTCGGAAGCCATCAGCAGTTTCTGATCGTCGCTTTCCATTAGCATATGCTCCACGGTCGCGCCCGGCGGCAGGGTCAGTTTGCCGGTAAGCGGTTCACCCTGGCCACGCGCGGAAGGCAGAGTAATCGGATCGATGGCATAGCTGCGTCCGGTGGTATCGATAAACACCACCGGCTGGTTGCTCTTGCCCTTCGCCGAGGCTTTCCAGCTGTCGCCCGCCTTATAGCTCAAGCCCTGGGCGTCAATGTCGTGTCCTTTGGCGCTGCGCACCCAGCCCATCTGCGACAGAACGATAGTCACCGGCTCAGACGGCAGCATGTCATGCTCGCTCATCGCTTTCGCTTCTTCACGCTCGTGAAGCGGCGAGCGACGGTCGTCGCCGAAGGCATCGGCATCGGCCTGCAGCTCTTTTTTCAGCAGGTTGTTCATCTTACGTTCAGACGCCAGAATCGCCTGCAGCTGGTCGCGCTCTTTTTCCAGCTCGCTCTGCTCGCCGCGGATCTTCATCTCTTCCAGTTTGGCGAGGTGGCGCAGTTTTAATTCCAGAATCGCTTCCGCCTGGGTTTCGCTGATGCCAAAGCGCGACATCAGGGCCGGCTTCGGTTCATCTTCAGTGCGGATGATCTCAATCACTTCATCGATATTAAGAAACGCCACCAGCAAACCTTCGAGGATATGCAGGCGCTTCAGCACTTTCTCTAACCGATGGTTTAGACGGCGACGCACGGTATCGCGACGGAACACCAGCCACTCGCTGAGGATCTCCAGCAGGTTTTTCACCGCCGGGCGGCCGTCAAGGCCGATCATATTGAGGTTGATGCGGTAGCTCTTCTCCAGATCGGTGGTGGCGAACAGGTGGTTCATCACCTGTTCCATATCCACCCGGCTGGAGCGCGGGACAATCACCAGACGGGTCGGGTTTTCGTGGTCCGATTCGTCGCGCAGATCGTCAACCATCGGCAGCTTTTTATTGCGCATCTGCGCCGCAATCTGCTCCAGCACTTTGGCGCCAGAGACCTGATGCGGCAGCGCGCTGATCACCACCGCGCCGTCCTCTTTACTCCACACCGCGCGCATGCGCACTGAGCCGCGCCCGTTCTGGTAGATTTTGCGAATTTCCGCCCGCGAGGTGATGATCTCCGCCTCGGTCGGGAAATCCGGCCCCTGTACGATATCCAGCAGTTCGTCGAGGGTGGTTTTCGGCTGCTCAATCAGCGTAATCGCCGCTTTGGCCACTTCCCGCAGGTTGTGCGGAGGAATATCGGTCGCCATGCCTACCGCGATGCCGGTGGTACCGTTCAGCAGGATGTTCGGCAGACGCGCTGGCAGCATTTTCGGCTCCTGCAGCGTGCCGTCAAAGTTTGGCACCCAGTCGACCGTCCCCTGCCCCAGCTCGCTGAGCAGCAGCTCGGCATACTTCGACAGGCGGGATTCGGTGTAACGCATGGCGGCGAAAGATTTGGGATCGTCCGGCGCCCCCCAGTTTCCCTGACCATCCACCAGCGGATAGCGGTAAGAGAACGGCTGCGCCATCAGCACCATCGCTTCATAGCAGGCGCTGTCGCCGTGCGGGTGATATTTACCCAACACGTCGCCGACGGTGCGGGCGGACTTTTTGAATTTCGCGCTGGCGTTCAGCCCCAGCTCGGACATCGCATAGACGATGCGACGCTGGACCGGTTTTAAGCCATCGCCAATAAACGGTAATGCCCTGTCCATGATCACGTACATGGAGTAGTTCAGGTAAGCATTTTCCGTAAATTCATGCAGCGCAAGGCGCTCTGCCATATCGCTCATTAATCGTGGATCCTCAATCTGGGTACCGACCGTTCGGACGGCAAAACTACCCGCGATAATACCCGATCTCACGCCCTGAGTCACAGGCCGTGAGATCGGCTGAGGATTCCGTCACGCTTAATCAGGCCAGCGGCAGATAAATATCGGTTTGCAGTTCATGCTCAGCCACCTCATGGACAAAATTGAGGTAACGGAAGTACACCGGAAAATCCCGTAACGTCTCGCCTGAAGCGGGTAACCAGTCGCGATAGAGAAACCAAACGCTGTTCGCCAGCGTGTCCAGCGAGCCGTGATGGCGCACGACGGCGCAGCGTCCGCCGGGGATTTCGCCGTTAATCACGCCAAAGGCGTTTTCACCAACCGGCCGATCGACCGTACCGCAGATATCAAAACGAAATGCCTCCTGCGGGGTGGTCTGCGGATCGTCCCAGGCGATCCCCCAGGTATCGCTGGTGGCGACGGGCGATAGTCCGCTCGTCTTACGCCAGGCGATAAAACGCGCGGCGGTGGCGTTGACAAGGTCCGGGCTACCGCGATGTTGCAGTACGGCTATCCGGGTGGAGGGGCACGAAATAATGTTGACGTCCATCGACGTTTGCTCCTGTAGCGTATGTTTCGGTACGCGTCGATGCCACTCGGCCCAGTCCGGTTGTTGACGGAATTGGGTCGGGCTTTGGTCAAACGCGATACGGAAGGCACGACTGAACGACTCCGCATTCTGAAATCCGGCATCAAGGGCAATATCAATGACTTTATCGCGGGGGTTGAACGCCAGGCGCCAACAGGCGCGTCGCAGACGCAACCACTGAATATACCGGTACAATGGAATGCCGGTATAAGCGCTAAATTGCCGGTGAAAATGGTAAGGCGAACTGTGCGCTATCGCGCTCAGCGTCTCCAACGACAGCGGCTCATCAAGATGGCGCGCAATGTACCTACAGACGCGCTGGAAGCGCCCGACATACGCCGGGCTGGCCTTAATATCGTTCATCGTCTCCTCCTCGCGACATACTCTGACAGAGCGAGGATCGCGATTCCTGACCGATCTTGCGCTTATCCGACGGAGACTTATGGCGCGATTTTACGGATCTGTTTAACGTCGATTTCTACCGAGTTCCAGTCCTTATCGACTTCCCCCTGAATTTCTACTGTGTCCTGCGGGCCGACGGTCACGCCGTTCCAGCGCTTGTGGTCGATATCGACATTGATCACCCCGGAAGCATCCTGGAATTTATACAGGTCATCAGAGATGCGCTCGACGATTTTACCGCGCAGGGTCACCCAGGTGTCATCACGCAGCGACTTGGCGTTCGCCACGGTGGTCACCGCACCGCTCGGCCCGGTGAAGCCGCCAGCCTGGGTGGTAGTGGTAGTCGACGGTCCGGTGAATCCTCCCTGCCCGGCGGCCAGTACTGGCAAGGAAACCAAAGCAATAATCGCGGTCATCGCAGCAATTTTTTTCATCTTATATTCTCCCTTTTGTGTTGGTATGGCTCCTATTACGCCCGACAAAACTTAACGACTTCTTAAGCGGAAAAAAGAAATTTTAATGCTGTACATCACCCGCTTCAACGCGGTTTACTGCGCAAAGAAACGGGATCGTCGGAGGGAAACATGCGCATATTACTGGTGGAAGATGACAAGCTTATCGGCGACGGCATCAAAGCCGGGCTGAGCAAAATGGGCTTTAGCATTGACTGGTTTACCGCCGGGCTGGAGGGCAAAAATGCCTTATACAGCGCCCCCTACGACGCCGCAATCCTTGACCTCACCCTACCCGGCATCGATGGCCTCGATATTCTGCGCGAATGGCGCGATAAAGGCCGCCATGAGCCGGTGCTGATCCTCACCGCCCGCGATGCCCTCAGCCAGCGGGTGGAGGGCCTGCGCCTGGGCGCCGATGACTACCTGTGCAAACCTTTCGCCCTGATTGAGGTGGCAGCGCGCCTCGAAGCGTTGATCCGCCGCGCGCACGGCCAGAGCAGCAGCGAACTGCGCCACGGCAAGGTGATCCTCGATCCGAACCGCTTAACCGCCAGCCTCGACGGCGAAAGCCTGGCGCTGAAGCCGAAGGAGTTCGCCCTGCTGGAACTGCTTATGCGCAACGCCGGGCGCGTATTGCCGCGTAAGCTTATCGAGGAAAAGCTCTACACCTGGGACGACGAGGTCTCCAGCAACGCCGTGGAAGTTCACGTCCATCATCTGCGCCGCAAGCTCGGCAGCGACTTTATCCGTACCGTCCACGGCATCGGCTATACCCTGGGTGACGCATGAAACGACTTGCCCGCCTGAGCCTGCGCCTGCGCCTGACGCTGCTGTTTGCCGTACTGACCACCGCCGCCTGGGGGATGGCCAGCGTTATCGCCTGGCAGCAGACCAGCAAAAAGCTGGATAAGCTGTTCGATACCCAGCAGCTGCTGTTCGCTCGCCGCCTGAGCGTCATGCATTTCGATGAACTGCGCGCCCCGTCCGCCTTGCTCGGGGAAAAGAAAAAGGTACGCCACGGGCACATCGACGACGACGCGCTGGCGTTCGCCATCTTCACCCGCGACGGCAAAATGGTGCTTAATGACGGCGAGAACGGAGAGGATATTCAGTGGAATTCGCAGCGCGAGGGATTCAGCGATGGCTATCTGCGTGACGACGATGACGAGTGGCGTTTCCTGTGGTTAACCACCGCCGACGGCCGCTACCGCATCGCCGTCGGCCAGGAGTGGGATTACCGGCGCGAAATGGCGATGGATATCGTGACCTCGCAGCTCACCCCGTGGATGGTTGCCCTGCCGCTGATGTTCGTGCTGCTCATCGTGCTGTTAAGCCGCGAGCTGGCGCCATTGAAAAATCTGGCGCGCACGCTGCGCCTGCGCGCGCCGGACTCGGCGGATTCGCTCAGCGTGGAGAAGATCCCCGCCGAAGTTCGCCCGCTGGTCGAAGCGCTGAATCAGCTGTTCCGACGCACTCACGACGCCATGCTGCGCGAGCGTCGGTTTACCTCTGATGCCGCCCATGAGCTACGCAGCCCGCTGGCGGCGCTGAAGGTGCAGACCGAAGTCGCCCAACTCTCCCTGGACGATCCCGAAGGGCGTGAGAAAGCGTTGGATCAGCTCCACCAGGGGATCGATCGCGCCACCCGACTGGTGGATCAGCTGCTGACGCTGTCGCGGCTGGACTCGCTCGCCCAACTGGATGATGTGCAGCAGGTCGCTATCGCCGATCTGCTGCAGTCGGCAGTGATGGAGATGTATCACCCGGCGCAGCAGTCCGGGATTGAGCTGCGCCTGCATCTTAATGCCAGCCACATCGTCCGCACCGGCCAGCCGCTGCTGCTCAGTCTGCTGGTGCGCAATCTGCTGGATAACGCCGTACGCTATAGCCCTCGCGGCAGCCAGGTCGATATCACGCTCAACGCCCGCGAGTTCCGGGTGCGCGATAACGGCCCAGGCATTAGCCCGCAGGCGCTCTCGCGCATTGGCGAGCGTTTTTATCGTCCGCCGGGGCAGGAGGCGCCGGGCAGCGGCCTGGGCTTGTCGATCGTCCGGCGCATCGCCTCGCTGCACGGCATGCAGGTTGATTTTGCCAACGCGCGCGACGGCGGCTTCGAGGCCCGCGTGTACTGGTAGCGAGATTATTGCTCATTTGGCAAAAGACTTTGCACATTTTGCTCATTTTACTGCCCCGCTTCGCGGGGTAAGATCGTCGGCAAATTTTCATATATGAGGGTAAAAAATGAGCAACATCCTGATTATCAATGGGGCGAAAAAGTTCGCGCACTCTAATGGTCAACTGAACGACACCCTGACCGAGGTCGCGGAGAGTTATCTGCGCGACGCCGGGCACGATGTTAAAAGCGTTCGCGCCGAAAGCGAGTACGACGTAAAAGAAGAAGTACAGAATTTCCTGTGGGCCGATGTGGTGATCTGGCAGATGCCGGGCTGGTGGATGGGCGCTCCGTGGACGGTGAAAAAATATATGGATGACGTCTTTACCGAAGGCCACGGCTCGCTGTACGCCAGCGATGGCCGTACCCGCTCCGACGCCAGCAAAAAATATGGCTCCGGCGGCCTGGTGCAGGGGAAAAAATATATGCTTTCTCTGACCTGGAACGCGCCGATGGAAGCCTTCACCGACAAAGACCAGTTCTTCCACGGCGTCGGCGTTGACGGCGTTTACCTGCCGTTCCATAAAGCCAATCAGTTCCTCGGCATGGAGGCATTGCCAACCTTTATCGCCAACGACGTGATTAAAATGCCTGATGTCCCACGGTATATCGCAGAATATCGCAAGCATCTGGCGGAAATTTTTGGTTAACTAGAGGTCTAGCTCTACATATTTCGAGTTATTCGAACCTGGAGTATGACGAGATCCACACAGAAGGAGTTGAGTTAACCATGTTAACAGTGATTGCAGAAATCCGTACCCGCCCGGGCCAGCACCACCGCCAGGCGGTTCTCGATCAGTTCGCGAAAATTATTCCGACCGTTTTGCAGGAGGCCGGCTGCCACGGCTATGCCCCGCTGGTGGATCATGCCGCCGGCGTCAGCTTCCAGACCACAGCGCCCGACTCTATCGTCATGGTCGAGCAGTGGGAAAGCGTCGCGCATCTTGAAGCACACCTGCAAACCCCGCACATGAAAGCCTGGTCGGAAGCGGTCAAAGGCGATGTGCTGGAGACCAGCATCCGTATTCTGCAGGCTGGCGTTTAAGTCCGCCGACTCAGTAATGCCATGAAAAAGGGAGCCTGAGGCTCCCTTTTACGTCTGGCGCAGCGTACAGACTTACACTTCCAGATCCGCCATATCGCCCTTCTCCTGCAGCCAGTTGCGACGATCTTCCGAACGCTTTTTGGCCAGCAGCATATCCATTATCGCCGTGGTCTGCTGCTCGTCCTCATCGCTGATCACCAGCTGCACCAGGCGGCGGGTATTCGGGTCAAGGGTGGTTTCGCGCAGCTGCATCGGGTTCATCTCACCGAGCCCTTTAAAGCGCTGGACGTTTGGCTTGCCCTTCTTGCGCTTTAGCTGCTCCAGCACGCCGGTTTTTTCTTCTTCCGTCAGTGCGTAGTAAACCTCTTTACCGAGGTCGATACGGTACAGCGGCGGTAGCGCCACATAGACGTGCCCCTCTTTCACGAGGGTACGGAAATGTCTTACGAACAGCGCGCACAGCAGGGTGGCAATGTGCAGACCATCGGAGTCCGCATCCGCCAGAATACAAATTTTACCGTAGCGCAGCTGGCTTAAATCATCGCTATCCGGGTCAATACCAATCGCCACCGAAATGTCGTGCACTTCTTGCGAAGCTAACACTTCATCGGAAGAGACTTCCCAGGTATTAAGGATCTTGCCCTTCAGCGGCATGATCGCCTGATATTCGCGATCGCGCGCCTGCTTGGCTGAGCCGCCCGCCGAATCCCCTTCGACGAGGAACAGCTCGGTACGGTTCAGATCCTGGGCGGTACAGTCCGCCAGCTTACCCGGCAGCGCCGGACCGCTGGTCAGCTTTTTGCGCACCACTTTTTTGGCGGCGCGCAGACGGCGCTGAGCGCTGGAGATGGCCATCTCCGCCAGCAGCTCCGCGGCCTGCACGTTCTGATTCAGCCACAGGCTGAAGGCGTCCTTCACCACGCCGGAGACGAACGCCGCGCACTGGCGCGACGACAGGCGCTCTTTGGTTTGCCCGGCGAACTGCGGATCCTGCATCTTCACCGACAGCACGTAGGCGCAGCGATCCCAGATATCTTCCGCTGACAGCTTCACGCCGCGCGGCAGGATATTACGGTACTCGCAGAACTCACGCATCGCGTCGAGCAGCCCCTGACGCAGACCGTTAACGTGCGTCCCGCCCTGCATAGTCGGGATCAGGTTCACGTAGCTTTCGGTCAGCAGTTCGCCGCCTTCCGGCAGCCACAGCAGCGCCCAGTCCACCGCCTCCGTCTCGCCGGAGAAGGCGCCGACGAATGGTTTTTCCGGCAGCAGCGGCAGGCCGTTCACCGCTTCGCTCAGGTAATCGTTCAGGCCATCGGCATAGCACCAGCTCTGCTCGCTGTTGTTCACCTGGTCGCGGAAAACAATTTCCACGCCCGGGCACAGCACCGCTTTCGCTTTTAACAGGTGGGTCAGACGTGAAACGGAAAAGCGCGGGCTGTCGAAGAAGCTTTCGTCCGGCCAGAAATGGACGCTGGTCCCGGTATTGCGTTTGCCGCAGGTGCCGGTGACATGCAGGTCTTCCACTTTTTCACCATTTTCAAAGGCGATGCTGTAGACCTGACCGTCGCGACGCACGTTGACCTCCACGCGTTTTGACAGGGCGTTGACTACCGAGATCCCCACCCCGTGCAGGCCGCCGGAAAACTGATAGTTTTTATTGGAAAACTTACCGCCCGCATGCAGCCGGCAGAGGATCAGCTCAACCGCTGGCACGCCCTCTTCCGGGTGGATGTCGACCGGCATCCCACGACCATCGTCAATGACCTCCAGGGACTGGTCGGCATGAAGGATAACTTCCACGCGTTTGGCGTGGCCTGCCAGCGCTTCATCCACACTGTTATCAATAACTTCCTGACCAAGATGGTTAGGACGAGTGGTGTCGGTATACATGCCCGGACGGCGGCGCACCGGCTCTAGCCCGGTGAGTACCTCAATGGCATCAGCATTATATGAAGATTGCGTCATGGTGTGTATTCGTAGGTCGTTCAGGGCCGTTTAGCGCAGGCCGAGAAATTCGATAATCTGAGTGAAATGATCGTCAAAGCCGACAAATGCGTGATTACCGCCCTCCTCTACCGTCTGCCGGCAAGAGGCGTAGTAATGAACGGCCTGGCGGTAATCAAGCACTTCATCCCCGGTCTGCTGCAGCAGCCAGAGTAAATCCGGCGCTTCGAGCGGGTCGATTTGCATGACTTTGAGATCGTAAATATGGCGAGACTCTAGCACATATTGCTGCCCGGTGTATGGATTCTCATTGTGGCCGAGAAAATTGTTTAGTAGTTCAAACGGCCGCACCGCCGGGTTAACCACCACCGCCGGCAGCATAAAGCACTGCGAAAGCCAGGTCGCGTAGTAGCCGCCCAGCGACGACCCTACGACCCCCAGCGGCTCGCCTCCGTGCTCCAGCACGATGGACTCCAACAGCTCCGCCGTTTCCGCCGGGTAAGGCGGCAACTCCGGCACCGCCATGGTGATCTCAGGATAGTGCTGCGCCAGCCAGGTCTTTAACGCCGTCGCCTTCGCCGAGCGCGGAGAGCTGTTAAAGCCATGCAGATAAAGGAGCGTCGCCATCAGTAGCCTTCTGAAGCAATATCCGGATGAAACGCGGCGCCTTCCAGGCGGCACACTTCGGTGGTCAGCGTCCCGTCAGGGTGAAGCTCCAGCCAGCGCCAGCCCGGTGACACCGTATCCAGAGTGAAATTGGCACAGTGCGGTTTAAACTGGACGCAGGTCGACGGCGTCGCCATCATGCGCCGACCATTCCAGTCGAGATCCAGTTCCTGATGAATATGGCCGCACAAAAGATGCTTCACCCGCGGCCAGGCGCTCAACGCGCTGTCCAGCGCGCCGGCGTTGCGCAGACTATGCTGATCCAGCCAGCTGCAGCCGGCCGGCAGCGGATGATGGTGCAGCAGGAGTAAGGTATAGCGCTCCGGCGCCTCCGCCAGCTTATGTTCGAGCCACTCCAGCTGGAAGTCGCTCAGCTCGCCATGGGGAACGCCAAACACCTGGCTGTCGAGCAGCAGGATCTGCCAGCGATCGCCGAGAAACACGCGCTTGGCAGGGGAAATGCCCGCCTCCTGCAGGGTGCTGTACATCGCCGGCTGGAAATCATGGTTGCCCGGTAGCCAGACGCAGGGTGCAGCAAAACTCGCGATGCCCTCAGCAAAATGCTGATAGGCCGCGGAGGAGTGGTCCTGCGCCAGATCGCCTGTTGCGACAATCAGATCGCATGGACGCTGTGAGGCATGAATGGCCGACAGTACGGCCTGATAGCTATCCCAGGTATTGATGCCTAACAACGTTTCATGCTTTTCAGCAAACAGGTGAGTATCAGTAATTTGTAATATCCTGACTCTGGCCTCACCAGCCAGAGGTAGGTTTAACAGGCTTTCCAAATGGTGTCCTTAGGTTTAACGACGCTAACAAACCGGAATCGCCATCGCTCCATGTGCTAAACAGTAACGCAGCCAGTCGGCCAAAAACTGGTTAATTTGATGCTTTTCGTCGCGTTGATGCAACTTTTTATTAGGATAATCATATCGCGCTTTGAAGCGAAAGATCTGCTGACTCGAACACACTTCGGCCACCATGGCGTCATGGTAGAGGCGGACGGTCATCGATGGCAGGCTCCAGTAGCTCACTGCAGGCAGAGTCTGCTCTATTGCCACCAGAGTAGTGTAGCGGGTCGATTCAACTATCGTTAACCGATACTGCGCGCTTCCCACCTGATAGCTTACCTTCTCACCCGCTGCATCCGTTCGCGGCAACAGGCGGCGCAACTGCGCGAAATTGGTCTCGCACAGGCGCATCATCTCAGGGAAGTCAGGTGTATAACGCTTCATTTTGTCCACTCATTTCGTAAATTGTGATAATGCAATTGCAGCCATTGCAAGGCGATGACAGAGGCTGCGTTGTCGATTTTCCCCTCTTCTACCCACTGGTAAGCCTGCTCCCGACTCACCACATGCACCCGAATATCCTCGTTTTCCTCGGCCAGGCCGTGAATGCCTTTTGCCGTCGATGCATCAACTTCTCCCACCAGGATCGATAACCGTTCGCTGGTGCCGCCGGGACTGGCCAGATAGCTTAATATTGGTTTCGTCCGCCCAACTTCAAGCCCGGCCTCCTCCAGCGCTTCCCGACGGGCAACATCTTCCACCGTTTCACCCGCTTCAATCATGCCGGCGACCATCTCCAGCAGCCACGGGCTCTCGCTGGTATCATAGGCGGCGATACGGATTTGTTCGACCAGCACCACTTCGTCGCGCACCGGGTCAAAGGGTAGCAAGACGGCGGCGTGCCCGCGCTCAAAAATTTCACGGGTGATTTCGCCACTCATGCCGCCGTTAAACAGGCGGTGGCGAAAACGGTATAAATCGAGCGAAAAAAAACCACGATATAGCGTTTCGCGTGCAATAATTTCTACATCATTTTTGGAGAAGGTAATTCCCTGCTGCGTGGGTTTGCTCATTGTCATGTCCTGCGAATCTGAAATTAGGGATTTCCAAACCGTTTGGCTACCGTTTTACGGTCCGTATGTTAGATTGGTGCAAATTACCGCCGGATGGCACGTAACGCCAACTTTTTACGGCGGCAGAATCGATACAATCAGCGGAATTTTTCTTAGAATTAGACCAGCGCTAAATGCTTCACAACAAGGAATGCAAATGAAGAAATTGCTCCCCATTCTTATCGGCCTGAGCCTGACCGGGTTCAGCGCCATGAGCCAGGCGGAAAACCTGCTTCAGGTTTACCAGCAGGCACGCATCAGCAACCCCGATCTGCGTAAATCGGCAGCCGATCGTGACGCCGCGTTCGAAAAGATCAACGAAGCGCGCAGTCCATTACTGCCTCAGCTTGGGCTGGGAGCGGATTATACCTATACCAATGGCTATCGCGACAGCAACGGCGTCAACTCTAACGTCACCAGCGGTTCGCTGCAGTTAACGCAGGTTCTGTTTGATATGTCGAAATGGCGCGCCCTGACGCTGCAGGAAAAAACGGCAGGGATTCAGGATGTCACGTATCAGACCGATCAGCAAACACTGATTCTGAATACCGCGACGGCCTATTTTAAAGTGCTGGCCGCCATCGACACGCTCTCCTATACCGAAGCGCAGAAACAGGCTATTTACCGCCAGTTGGATCAAACCACGCAGCGCTTTAACGTAGGCCTGGTGGCGATCACCGACGTACAGAACGCCCGTTCACAATACGATGCCGTGCTGGCGAACGAAGTCACCGCGCGTAACGATCTCGACAACGCCGTCGAAGAACTGCGTCAGGTCACCGGTAACTACTATCCGGAGCTGGCCTCCCTGAACGTGAATGGCTTCAAAACCAACAAGCCGCAGGCGGTCAACGCCCTGCTGAAGGAAGCGGAGAACCGCAACCTGTCGCTGCTGCAGGCGCGTCTGAACCAGGACCTGGCTCGCGAGCAGATTCGCCAGGCGCAGGACGGCCATTTGCCGACGCTCAGCCTATCCGCGTCGAGTGGGATATCGAATACTAGCTACAGTGGTTCAAAAACCCATAATAATCCTCAGCAATACCAGGATAACGATGCCGGGCAGAACCAAATCGGCCTGAACTTCTCTCTGCCACTGTACCAGGGCGGCGCGGTGACCTCGCAGGTCAAGCAGGCGCAATACAACTTCGTCGGCGCCAGCGAGCAGCTGGAAAGCGCCCACCGCAGCGTCGTGCAGACTGTGCGTTCATCGTTTAACAACGTGAACGCCTCCATCAGCAGCATCAACGCCTACAAACAGGCGGTGGTCTCTGCGCAAAGCTCCCTGGATGCCATGGAAGCTGGCTACTCGGTGGGTACGCGTACTATCGTTGACGTCCTCGACGCCACCACTACGCTGTATAACGCTAAGCAGCAGCTCTCGAATGCGCGCTACAACTACCTGATCAACGAGCTGAACATTAAGTCGGCGTTAGGTACCCTGAACGAGCAGGATCTGGTCGCCCTGAACAACACGCTGGGTAAACCCATCTCCACCTCCGCAGATAGCGTCGCGCCGGAAAATCCGCAACAGGATGCCACCGCTGATGGCTACGGCAACACTACCGCGGCGGTGAAGCCGGCGTCCGCACGGACCACCCAGAGCAGCGGCAGCAATCCGTTCCGTCAGTAATTCTCATATTGTGATGCGCATCGCCTGTCCGTCGGACAGGCGATGCGTTAAACGTAAGGCAACGTAAAGATCCCCCGCTTAGCGCCCCTCTTCGCTTCATTTTCCACCACTCATCCTCTATCCTGAGCGTTAACACACGCCATACCACTGGGTCCTGGAAGACAAATATGAAACGGACAAAAAATATTAATCATTCGTCGTTCCGCAAAAGCTGGAGCGCACGCCATCTGACGCCGGTCGCGCTGGCCGTTACCGCGGTCTTTATGCTCGCCGGTTGTGAAAAAAGCGACGAAACGGTGTCGCTGTACCAGAACGCCGATGACTGCTCCGCCGCCAACCCTGGCAAAGCAGCCGAATGCACCACGGCCTACACCAACGCGGTAAAAGAGGCAGAGCGCACTGCGCCGAAGTATGCCACCCGCGAAGACTGCGTCGCCGAGTTTGGCGAAGGCCAGTGCCAGCAGACGCCAGCCCAGGCGGGCGTCGCCCCGGAAAACCAGGCGCAGGCGCAAAACAGCGGCAGCTTCTGGATGCCGCTGATGGCTGGCTACATGATGGGCCGCCTGATGGGCGGCGGCATGGCGCAACAGCAGCCGCTGTTCAGCTCGAAAAATCCGGCCAGCCCGGCCTACGGTCAGTACACTGACGCCAGCGGCAAGAGCTATGGCGCCGCCCAGCCGGGCCGCACCATGAATGTGCCGAAAACCGCGATGGCGCCGAAGCCAGCCACCACCACCACCGTCACCCGCGGCGGCTTTGGCGAGTCGGTAGCGAAACAGTCGACCATGCAGCGTAGCGCCGCAGGCTCAACGTCCTCTTCTCGCTCAATGGGCGGCTAAGCAACATGGAAAGAGTCAGTATTACCGAGCGCCCGGACTGGCGCGAGAAAGCGACCGAGTACGGTTTCAACTTCCATACCATGTACGGCGAGCCCTACTGGAGCGAAGAGGCGTATTACAAGCTGACCCTCGCGCAGGTGGAAAAGCTGGAAGCGGTCACCGCTGAGCTACATCAGATGTGCCTCCAGGTGGTGGAAAAAGTGATCGCCAGCGATGAGCTGATGACCAAATTCCGCATCCCTAAACACACCTGGGGTTTTGTACGCCAGTCGTGGAAAACCAACCAGCCGTCGCTCTACTCACGTCTCGACCTGGCCTGGGATGGCGTCGGCGAACCGAAGCTGCTGGAGAACAATGCCGACACCCCGACCTCGCTGTATGAAGCGGCCTTCTTCCAGTGGATCTGGCTGGAAGATCAGCTCAACGCCGGCAAGCTGCCGGCGGGCAGCGACCAGTTCAACAGTTTGCAGGAAAAGCTGATCGATCGCTTCGGCGAGCTGCGCGAGCAGTTTGGCTTTCAGCTGCTGCATATGGCCTGCTGCCGCGATACCGTTGAAGATCGCGGTACCGTGCAGTATCTGCAGGACTGCGCCGCTGAAGCGGGGCTGGCGACGGAATTCCTCTACGTTGAAGATATCGGCCTGGGCGAAAAAGGCCAGTTTACCGATCTGCAGGATCAGGTGATTGGCAATCTGTTCAAGCTCTATCCGTGGGAGTTTATGCTGCGGGAGATGTTCTCCACCAAGCTGGAAGACGCTGGCGTCCGCTGGCTGGAGCCGGCGTGGAAAAGCATTATCTCCAACAAGGCGCTGCTGCCGATGCTGTGGGAGATGTTCCCCAATCACCCTAATCTGCTGGCGGCCTACTTCAGCGAAGATACTCACCCGGAGATGGAGAAGTACGTCATTAAGCCAATCTTCTCCCGCGAAGGCGCTAACGTGTCGATCGTTGAAAATGGCAAAGTGGTGGAGGCAGTAGAAGGCCCGTACGGGGAAGAAGGCACCATCGTGCAGGCGTTTTACCCGCTGCCGAAGTTTGGCGATAGCTATACGCTGATTGGCAGCTGGCTCATCAACGACCAGCCTGCAGGGATCGGTATTCGCGAAGACCGGGCGCTGATCACCCAGGATCTGTCGCGCTTCTATCCGCACATTTTCGTCGAATAATGCCGCGCTCCGGCGACGGTAAATGCCGCCGGAGCGCGCTATCATCAGGCGCCAACCAACACCGACAGCATGCTCAGCGAGCCCATCTCGATGCCATCGACCGGGATCGTCATCGCCTCAACGCCATCCCACGTCCCCAGGACATACAGCAGCGGCAGGAAATGCTCCGCCGTCGGGTTGGAGAGCGAGCCCCCTTCGTGTGCCAGGTAGTTAACCAGCGGGTGCTGCTCGTCCAGCCCCTGCCATTGCAGATTCGCCTTCACGTAGTTATTGAAGGACTCTGCCCAAGGGTACGGCGTGTTCTCGCCATGCCAGCGGGCGGTGCGCAGGTTATGCACCACGTTGCCGCTGGCCACCAGCATAATGCCTTCATCACGCAGCGAGGCCAGCTTCCGCCCCATTTCGAGATGCCAGGCCGGCGGTTTGGTGCTGTCGATGCTCAACTGAACCATCGGGATATCCGCCTGCGGATACATTTTAATCAGCACGCCCCACGAGCCATGGTCAAATCCCCAGGCTTCTGTATCGAGGGTGACCGGCACCGGCGAGAGCAGCTCCACCAGCCGTTGCGCCAGCGCCGGAGAGCCCGGCGCCGGATAATGCGTGTCATACAGCGCCTGCGGAAAACCGCCGAAGTCATGAATGGTCTTCGGCGCCTCCATCGCCGTTACGCCCGTACCGCGCGTAAACCAGTGCGCAGAGACCACCACGATCGCTTTCGGACGCGGCAGGGTTTCGCCCAGTTGAGCCCAGGCGCGGGTATAACGGTTGTCTTCCAGCACGTTCATTGGGCTGCCATGGCCGAGAAACAACGCGGGCATTCGGGTACGGGACATGATGATATCCTTAGGGTGTCAATGTGATGTGCTCACATTACGCGCTTTTGCGCCAGGATAAACTCAGATAACCATGATGATGATCGTCAGAAAATTTGAATGTAATTCGCGGTAAAGGGACGTGTCCCGTACGCGCATCCTCAGGCAATATACTCGTATGTAATTATTTTCACAGGGAGAGAAGCGATGTCATCACCCTTAATATTGACGCTGTTAGCCGGTAGCGCAACCTTCATTGGTGCCATATTCGGCGTGATTGGCCAGAAACCCTCTAACCGCCTGCTTGGCTTCTCCCTCGGCTTTGCCGCCGGGATTATGCTATTGATCTCGTTGATGGAAATGCTGCCTGCCGCGCTGGCCGCCGAGGGCATGTCGCCGCTGCTCGGCTACGGAATGTTTGTTGTCGGCCTGCTGGGTTACTTTGGTCTTGACCGCCTGCTGCCGCACGCCCACCCGCAGGATCTGATGACTCCCGCCATGCCGCGCCCGCGCAACTTACGCCGCACCGCTATTCTTCTGACGCTGGGGATCAGCCTGCATAACTTTCCGGAAGGGATCGCCACCTATGTCACGGCCAGCAACAACCTCGAGCTTGGCATGGGCGTCGCCCTTGCCGTCGCCCTGCACAATATTCCGGAAGGACTGGCGGTTGCCGGACCGGTGTATGCCGCCACCGGCTCGCGCAGCAAAGCGGTGCTCTGGGCCGGGCTTTCCGGCATGGCGGAAATTTTGGGCGGCGTGCTGGCGTGGTTGATTCTGGGGAGCCTGGTCTCGCCGCTGGTGATGGGCGCGATCATGGCTGCCGTCGCCGGGATTATGGTGGCGCTGTCGGTCGATGAACTGATGCCGCTGGCGAAAGAGATCGATCCGCAAAGCAATCCAAGCTACGGCGTCCTGTGCGGGATGTCGGTCATGGGGCTGAGCCTGGTGGTACTCCAGACGATGGGCATCGGTTAAAGCGCAGAAACAACACAGCCCACTAACAAGTGGGCTGTGCTTGGGCGTAGCGAACCGCTATTTAGCTGGCTTTACGCTCATGTTCGCGACGATAGGCCACCAGATCTTCAATCGTGACTACCGCCATATTGTGCTGCTGAGCGAACTTGATGCACTCCGGCGCGCGGGCCATGGTGCCATCGTCATTGGTCAGCTCGCACAGCACGCCTGCCGGTTTAAAGCCAGCCAGGGTCACGAGGTCGATAGTGGCTTCGGTGTGGCCGCCGCGGGTCAGTACGCCGCCCGGCTGCGCACGCAGCGGGAAGACGTGACCTGGACGGTTAAGATCGGAAGGTTTCGCGCCGTCGGCGATGGCCGCGCGGACGGTGGTCACGCGGTCGGCAGCGGAGACGCCGGTAGTCACACCTTCGGCCGCTTCGATGGTCACGGTGAAGCCGGTGCCGTAGGCGCTGGTGTTGTTCTCTACCATCATCGGCAGATCCAGCTGTTTGCGGCGTTCTTCGGTCAGGCACAGGCACACAATGCCGCTGCCGTGACGAATGGTCAGCGCCATCTGCTCAACGGTCATGGTTTCGGCGGCGAAGATCATATCGCCTTCGTTTTCACGGTCTTCATCATCAAGCACCATCACGCCGCGGCCTTCGCGCAGGGCGTCCAAAGCGTGTTCCACACGTTCAAAAGCGGTACCAAAAGAAGAAAGGAGCGTCTGATTCATGGTAAAAAAACCTCATTAAAATTATGGTTACCAGAATCAGGGCAGTCTTAGGAGCGCCGGTTTAGCGGCAAAAGTCAACGCGAGCGGGCCTGGGCCCGACTGTGCCGTTACTCTCTCCCATCCGGACTTTAACCGTCGGCCCCGGAATTACACCGGATCTGCTGACCTTCCCGTAGTCACGGGAAGCGCTCGCGGGCTTTCAACGCCATGGTTGATTTACCGCCGGTGGGGAATTTCGCCCCGCCCTGAGAATAAGCGAGATAACTATAACGCTATTGACTATCCTCGGCAATGCATAAGCTTCAAACATTTCTGGTTTATAGGCGGCCTGGTTCGCACTACAATGATCAATCATCCGACCCGAGCAGGAAACCACCATGATTGACCCGAAAAAAATTGAACAAATCGCCCGCCAGGTCCATGAGTCGATGCCAAAAGGACTTCGCGATCTGGGTGAGGATGTTGAGAAGAAAATCCGCCAGGCGCTGCAGTCGCAGCTGACCCGTCTGGATCTGGTTAGCCGCGAAGAGTTTGACGTGCAGACTCAGGTGCTGCTGCGGACCCGGGAAAAACTGGCGCTGCTGGAGCAGCGCCTGAATGACCTCGAAAACCGCCCGGCGACGACGCCGGGCAGCGAAGAGCAGCAGTAAAAAACGGGCCCCTGGGGGCCCGTTTTGCGTTTGGCTTAATGGGCGGCTTCCGCCTGACTACTCACCTGGCGACAGTACAGTTCATAGCGCTGGCAAAACCATTCACGATGTTCTTCATCCATATTGCCGACAATGGCCTGAAGATCAACTGGCTGGCCCTGGGCGTGCATTCTGGCGAAACTCCGCGCCAAAAAATCAAAATTCTTCATTGAATACATATCGTTATGGTTCATGCGCATACTCCTTCAGCGGTGGATGTTCTGATCAGTCATATGCCTTTTACTCACTTCAGTATTTACGCTTACCTTAACGCGATTTGTACGAAAAATGCGCTTAACATGATTATTTATTGCGCTAAATCATTTTCCACATGATTAAATAAAAACGGCCCGCGATACGTCTATCGCAGGCCGTGATGTTTCACCACACAGGCGGGTGAATATCGAAAAAGTTATTTTTCGCTATCTTTTTGTATTTTCTTAATAATATTGGTAGTCGAGCAGCCATCTTCAAAGTTGAGCACCAACACTTCGCCACCGTTCGCCCAGACCTCTTCGCTGCCGGCGATCTGCTCCGGTTTGTAGTCGCCGCCTTTGACCAGCAGATCCGGCAGGATGCCAGCGATCAGGCGCTGCGGAGTATCTTCTTCGAAGGAGACCACCCAGTCGACGGCTTCCAGCGCCCCCAGCACGATCATCCGCTGTTCCAGCGGGTTCACCGGGCGGGTTTCGCCTTTCAGACGTTTGGTGGAGGCATCGCTGTTGACCGCCACGATCAGACGGTCGCCCAGCTTGCGCGCATTCGCCAGATAGGAGACATGACCGGCATGCAGAATGTCGAAGACGCCGTTGGTCATCACCACTTTCTCGCCGCGCTTGCGCGCCGCCGCAACCGCCTGTTTGAGCTCCTCTTCGCTCATCACGCCAAAGCCGGTCTCAGCCCGGCCGCGGACCGCGTTTTCCAGCTCGACAGGGGAAACGGTGGATGTACCCAGCTTACCGACCACCACGCCCGCCGCGGCGTTAGCGAAATAGCAGGCCTCTTCCAGGGTGTTGCCGGACGCCAGGGTCGCCGCCAGCACGCCAATCACCGTGTCGCCGGCGCCGGTCACGTCGTACACTTCCTGGGCCTGGGTCGGCATATGCAGCGGCGGACGCCCCGGCTGCAGCAGCGTCATCCCCTGCTCAGAGCGCGTCACCAGCAGCGCCGACAGTTCGAATTCGGCGATGAGCTTCATGCCGCGCTCAACGATCTGCGCTTCATCCTGGCACTTGCCCACCACCGCTTCAAACTCAGAGAGGTTCGGGGTGAGCAACGTCGCGCCGCGATAGCGTTCGAAATCGGTGCCTTTCGGATCGATCAGCACCGGCACGCCCGCTTCGCGTGCGAGTCGGATCATGGTCTGGACGCTGGTCAGCGCCCCTTTGGCATAGTCCGAAAGGACCAGCGCGCCAATAGAGCCCAGCGCCTGCTGAATGCGTTCGTGCATCGGCTGCGGATCGACGCCGGAGAAGCCCTCTTCAAAGTCGAGGCGGATCAGCTGTTGATTGCGCGACAGCACCCGCAGCTTGGTGATAGTCGGGTGAGTCGGGACGGAGACGAAGTCGCACTTCACATTGACGTTGGCCAGCGCCTGGCTCAGCGCGCGGGCGGCGTCATCAATCCCGGTCAATCCCACCAGGCGCGAGGTTGCCCCCAGCGAGGCAATGTTCATCGCTACGTTTGCCGCGCCGCCAGGACGTTCTTCGATATTTTCCACCTTCACCACCGGCACCGGGGCTTCCGGGGAAATACGACTGGTGGGGCCGTACCAGTAGCGGTCCAGCATCACATCACCCACCACCAACACTCCTGCACGTTCAAACTCCGGCAGCGTTACTTTCATGACTCTCTCCTGCGAGACGCAAACTTTGCGCGCGATAATAGCACACCCGATTTTATAGTTAAGCCATCAGCCATTTCTGCCAGCTGGCGCTGACCTGCTCGCGCTCCCGGCTGAAGGCCTCTGGCGCCACGTGTCCCGGCAGCTCCTGCAGGGCCAGGTGATGGAGCGCGTCACGCAAGGTGGTGTACGCGTGCGTTAAGGCGCGCGCTTCCTCCTCGTCCATGATGTCGTTCTGCGCCAGCAGCTCGAGAATACGCACATTATCAGACCAGCGGGTCAGCTTCGGCTTGTCGCTGGCATAGCGTAGGACCAGATACTGGGTAATAAATTCAATATCCGTGATCCCGCCGGCATCGGCTTTGATATCAAAACGATTGGGATGCTTGTTGCCGAGGTGGGCGCGCATCTTCTCGCGCATCTCGCGAACCTCGGTCTGCAGGGTTGCGCCCTCCCGCGGGGTGGTCAGGATATCGCGACGAATGGCGTCAAAGCGCGCCTGCAACGCCGGGTCGCCATAGACCACACGGGCGCGCACCAGCGCCTGATGCTCCCACGTCCAGGCCTCGTTCTGCTGATAGTCGGCAAACGCGTCAGCGGTGGTAACCAGCATCCCCGCCGCGCCGGAAGGGCGCAGCCGGGCGTCCACTTCGTAGAGAATACCGGACGAGGTGCGGGTGCTGAACAGATGCATGATCCGCTGGGCCAGCCGCAGGTAGAACTGACGGCCGTCAATCTCCCGCTCGCCGTCGGTCATCACCTCCGCCGGACAGTCATGGAGGAACACCAGGTCGAGATCGGAGCTGTAGCCCAGCTCCCAACCGCCGAGCTTGCCGTAGCCGACGACGGCGAAGCCGCGCCCCTGGCGATCGTGCAGGTGGGTCGGCAGGCCGTAGCGAGCCACCATCTGCCCCCATGCCTGCTGCACCACCGCATCGAGGATCGCTTCGGCAAGCCAGGTTAAATGGTCGCTGACCTTCATCACCGGTAGGGTGCCGGCGATATCCGCCGCCGCGATATGTAGCTGCTGCGCCTGCTTGAACTGGCGCAACGCCTCCAGCTGCTGCTCTTCATCCTCTTCCGGCACCCGCAGCAGATACTGACGCAGCTCGTCGCGATAGGCATCGGTCGCCGTCGGCTGATAGAGGGTGTTGGGATCCAGCAGCTCATCCAGCAGCAGCGGGTGGCGCGCCAGCTGGCTGGCGACCATCGGCGATGCCGCGCAGAGCGTAATCAGGTGTTTCAGCGCGCCGGGGAATTCGCTCAGCAGTTCAAGATAGGTGGTGCGGGTGACGATGCCGGTCAACAGCGGCGTGATCCGCGCCAGAGGCAGCGGCGCATCGGCGCGCGAGCAGATTTCGCTCAACAGATGCGGCATCAGCTGATCCAGCACCTGGCGGCCGCGCGGGCCGATGGTGCGCCGATCCAGCTCTTTGCGGAAATCGGCAATCAGCGCCAGCACGCTGCGGCGGTCGGCGTCGTTTAAATGCGCCAGCGCCGGACTGGCGTCATCTTCTTCCAGCGCATCCTGCCACAGCTCGCGCCAGTACTCGGCCAGCTGCTCATCTGGCGACTGAGCCTCGTCATCGCCGATCAGTTCATTAAACACCCGCCGTACGTTGGCCATATGGTTCGCCAGCTGCGCGCTCAGCGTCTCCCAGTCATCGGTATGCATCCCCCACGCCAGTCTGGCGCGGTTCAGTTCATCCTGCGGCAGGGTCTGGGTCTGTTCATCGTTGATACTTTGCAGCAGGTTTTCCAGCCGGCGCAGGAACAGATAGGCCGCGCGCAGCAGCGTCGCGTCGCCTTCCGGCAGCAGATGCAGCTCATCAATCGCCGCCAGTGTCGGCAATAGCGCGCGCTGCTGCAGCGCAGGTTCGCGACCGCCGCGGATCAGCTGAAAGACCTGAACGATAAATTCAATTTCACGAATGCCGCCGGCGCCGAGCTTGATGTTGTCTTTCAGCCCGCGACGCCGCACTTCACGGGCGATCATGCCTTTCATGTTACGCAGCGACTGGATCACGCTGAAGTCGATATAGCGGCGGAAGACGAAGGGGCGAAGCATCGCGCGCAGTTCGCTGGCGTAGGCGCCGTCGTTATCGCCCATGATCCGCGCTTTCACCATCGCGTAGCGTTCCCAGTCCCGCCCCTGCTCCTGGTAATAATCTTCCAGCGCCGCAAAGCTGAGCACCAGCGGCCCGCTGTCGCCAAACGGCCGCAGGCGCATGTCCACCCGATAAACAAAGCCGTCCTGCGTCGGCTGGTCGAGCGCCTTGATAAGCCGCTGCCCCAGGCGGGTAAAGAACTGGGCGTTATCCAGCTCGCGGCGGCCGCCGCGGGTGGCGCCATGCTCCGGCCAGGCAAAGATCAGATCGATATCGGAAGAGAAGTTCAGCTCGCCGCCGCCCAGCTTTCCCATCCCGAGGATCAGCAGCGGCTGCGGCTGACCCTCGGCGTTGCATGGCGTTCCCCACTCTTTACAGCAGGCGGCGTACAGCCAGTCGCGGGCGGCGACAATCAGGGTCTCCGCCAGGACGCTCAGCTGCTGCAGCGTCTCTTCTTCGCGCACCAGCGACAAGGCCTGCGCCCAGGCGATGCGGACCATCATCTGGCGGCGGAAGAGACGCAGCTCTCGCATCAACCCCGCTTCGTCAGTGACGGCCTGCAGGCGCTCCTGCAGCCAGGCTTCGTAATGCCGCCACTCTTCCGCCGCCGGCGCGGAGTCCGCAAGCTCATTCAGCCAGCCCGGCTGAGCGATCACACTCTGTTCGACAAAATCGCTGAACGCCATCACCGACCTGGCCTGTGGGCTCAGTTCGGCAACGGGAAAATCCGTTGGCAGACGGTCAGCGACCGTCTGCCAGTGCTGCTGTAACTGCGGAGAAAGCGGCATCATAAGGGCTCCCTGGCCTGTAATTATCGTTTTCCACTATGCAGCCAGAACGGCTCGGCAGCCAGCGCCTGGCGACGGAAATATTCAAACACGCTGCGGTCGTCATGCTCTATCGCACGCTGAAGTTCCTGCCAGTTCTCCAGCCAGGGCGCGACGGCGTCGCCATAGGCGCCCGCCAGCAGCTGGACGCTGTCGATGTCGCGGGACAGCTTCGGCAACTGGTCAGCGGCATCTTCTATCGCCAGATGCTGCACGGCGCTGCGCAGCTCGGCCGCCACCCGCGAGAGGTGAATATCGGCAAACCGTTTGAACGATCCGGCTATTTTTTTCTCTCCCGCCTCGTTGAGGAACGAACGCCACCCGCGCTGGACCAGCCATTCGGTCAGGGCCAGTTTGGCGCCAACGACCTCGGTGCGGAATAACGCTTCGTCGGCGGTGTCCGCAGCCAGCAGAACGGCGTCGGCGTCGTTCAGCAACGCGCGGAGGTGGGTGGTCGCCTTACGCGGCACGATGCCGCCGAACAGCACGAGGGCATGGCGCACGCGGGCTATCGCCAGCAGAATTTCCGCTTTGGCTTTTGCGTTGCCGCGCAGCCAGATCTCGTCGTGATACAGCCAATGCGCCAGGGCGCTCTCCAGCGCCGCCTCCAGCCCCTGCTCCACGCTGGCCTTCGCTGCCACCGGCAGCACCGCCAGCCGGGTCACCGGACGCTCATTGTTACCTTGCGCCAGATGATACCCGCGCGCGGCTTTGCTCAGGCTCCCCTGACGCAGGACGCCGCTCTCCAGCAAACGATGCGCGAGGCGTAGCAGATCGGCGGTCTCCCCGGCGAGCAGCTCCAGCTCCAGTTCGCAGATCGGCTCCTGATGTTCGCCCGCCTTTACTTCGCCGCGATCGAGGGCAATCTCAATCTCACTCTTTCCTTCCTGGATCACCCAGCGTTCACGGGCAAAATCGGTGCTGAACAGCGGCTGGACATGCTCCGCCAGCGCGGCCGGAAGTTCCCCTTGCGGCCAGACCTCCGCCGGCAGGCGCTCAAGCGCCAGCTCCGGTTTAGCCAATGGAATATTATATTCCGGGCGCTGGTGCAGGCCGCCGACCACCCGACCGGCGATTTTCAGCGTCATCTCATAACGCCCCTGATCGCCGCGGATGCGCAGCCCCATATCGTGACGACGCAGCCAGTTATCGGCGGTTTCGTAATAAATGTTCAGCAACTGGCCCGCGGGCGTATGTTTCGCCTCGAGCGCATTGAGCTGCTCGCGCAGCGTCTCTACCCCATCCTGAGCGACGATAAACTTGAGTTCGATTTCTTGAGCCATGACTGAATTCTTCCGCTTCTGTGCTGCGCCGACAAATTGCGGCGAACTTACGACAATATTTTTTGTCAGTAGATAGTATTTTGCGGTGAATCGCCATGCAACGCGCTTTTTGCCGGGCCACCTCCTGGATGATTCCGATTGTGGCGGAAAACTTTGCGTCGCTCTGGCGATGCCTCTACTATCGTTCCACTTTTTATGACCAAACGATGACCTGATGCCAAAATTACGCCTGATTACTTTTACTTTGCTCGCGCTTAGCGCCGCCACGGCGGTTCACGCAGAAGAAAAGCGCTACGTTTCCGATGAGCTGAACACCTGGGTTCGCAGCGGCCCGGGCGATAATTATCGTCTGGTCGGCACCATCAACGCCGGGGAAGAAGTGTCGGTACTGCAAACGAACGACAGCACCAGTTACGCGCAAATTCGCGACAGCAACGGCCGTACCGCCTGGATCCCGCTGAAAGAGCTGAGCAACGAGCCCAGCCTGCGCACCCGCGTCCCGGATCTGGAAAACCAGGTCAAAACGCTGACCGATAAGCTGAATAACATCGATGCCACCTGGAACCAGCGCACGGCGGATATGCAGAAGAAAGTCGCCGGCAGCGACAGCGTGATTAACGCGCTGAAGGACGAGAACCAAAAGTTGAAAAACGAGCTGGTTGTCGCGCAGAAGAAGGTGAATGCGGCAAATCTGCAGCTTGATGATAAACAGCGCACCATTATCATGCAGTGGTTTATGTACGGCGGCGGTGTGCTGGGCGTCGGTCTGCTGCTCGGTCTGGTGCTGCCGCATCTGGTGCCAAGCCGCAAACGCAAAGACCGGTGGATGAACTAATTCGTCTTCTCTGCCAGACTTACGTATCATCTTGCGAAAAACGGATACGGGAGAATCAGGCGTGAAGAGTTATCTGGTCGGTGGCGCGGTGCGTGACGCGCTGTTAGGGCTGCCGGTCAAAGACCGAGACTGGGTGGTGGTGGGCGCCACCCCGCAACAGATGCTAGACGCGGGCTATCAACAGGTAGGCCGCGATTTTCCCGTGTTCCTCCATCCGCAAAGCCGGGAAGAGTATGCCCTGGCCCGCACCGAGCGCAAATCCGGCGCGGGCTATACCGGTTTTACCTGCTATGCCGCCCCGGACGTCACCCTCGAAGCCGATCTGCTGCGCCGCGACCTGACGGTCAATGCCCTCGCCCAGGATGCCGACGGCGCAATTATCGACCCCTACGGCGGACAGAACGATCTCCGTCAGCGCCTGCTGCGCCATGTCTCTCCCGCGTTTAGTGAAGATCCGCTGCGCGTGCTGCGCGTCGCGCGCTTTGCCGCCCGCTACGCCCACCTCGGTTTTCGCATTGCCGAAGAGACCCAGGCCCTGATGGCCGCGATGGTTGAGGCCGGCGAGCTGGCGCATTTAACGCCGGAGCGGGTGTGGAAAGAGACGGAAAGCGCATTAACTACTCGCAACCCGCAGGTCTTTTTCCAGACGCTGCGCGACTGTCAGGCCCTCAAGGTGCTGTTCCCGGAGATTGACGCCCTGTACGGCGTGCCGGCCCCGGCGAAATGGCATCCGGAAATCGATACCGGCCTGCACACCCTGATGACCGTCACGATGGCCGCGATGCTGTCGCCGGATGTCGACGTACGTTTCGCCACCCTGTGCCATGACCTCGGCAAAGGGCTGACGCCGAAGGCGCTCTGGCCGCGTCACCACGGCCATGGTCCAGCGGGAGTCAAGCTGGTGGAGCAGCTCTGCGCGCGTCTGCGGGTGCCGAACGATATCCGCGATCTCGCGAAACTGGTGGCGGAGTACCATGACCTAATCCACACCCTGCCGATTCTGCAGCCGAAAACCCTCGTCAAACTCTTCGACAGCATTGACGCGTGGCGCAAACCGCAGCGCGTGCAGCAGATCGCGCTCACCAGCGAAGCCGACGTCCGCGGACGCACCGGTTTCGAGGCCAGCGATTACCCGCAGGGGCGCCTGCTGCTGGAGGCCTGGGAAGTGGCGCAGTCGGTCTCCACTAAAGAGGTCGTGGCGGCGGGCTTTAAAGGGGCGGAAATTCGCGAGGAGCTGACGCGGCGGAGAATTGCGGCGGTAGCGCAGTGGAAGGAACAGCGTTGCCCCCAGCCGCAAGGCTGAGGGCGCAGGCCTTAGAAGAAGACCACGTACACCGCTGCCGCGACGATAAAGCGGTAGATAGCGAACGGAATGAACGAGATCCGTTTGATCAGCTGCAGGAAGGTTTTAATCGCAATCAGCGCCACGATAAACGCCATCACGAAGCCGACGGCGAACATCGGGACGTCGCCCATGTTCAGGAAGCCGATGCTCTTGTAGACGTCCAGCACGGTGGCGCCCATCATCATCGGTACCGCCAGCAGGAAAGAGAACTCCGAGGCCGCATAGCGGCTGACGCCCATCAGCATGCCGCCGGAGATAGTCGCCCCCGAGCGGGAGAAACCTGGCCACAGCGCCAGGCACTGAAAGCAGCCGATGACGAACGCCTGACGGTAGGTCATATCGTCAATCCCGACCGCGCGCGGCTGTTTCGGCTTCAGCACTTCCGCTGCAATCAGCAATACGCCGCCGACAATCAGGGCGTACATCACGTTCACCGGGTTAAACAAGGATTTAATGGTGTCATGGAAAATCAGCCCCATCACCACCGCGGGGATCATGCCGAGAAGGATATGGATAAGCGACAAACGGCCGCTGCCCTGGCCTTCATGCGCCGGCGGTTTCCCGAAATGGATGCCGATCAGGCCGAACAGGCGACGCCAGAACATCACCACCACGGCGAGTATCGAACCTAACTGAATCACCACTTCAAAGGTATTTGCGGTATCACCTTCAAACCCCAGCAGGTGACCAACAATAATCATATGACCGGTACTGGAAACAGGTAAAAACTCTGTCAAACCCTCAACCACACCCAATATTGCCGCCACCAGCAGCGAGTGTATATCGCTCATCCAATTAAACCCTTTAAAAAAGTAAAATGAAAAAAACCAGGAACACGGTATCGTTCAACAGGCACAACCCGGCTGCCAGAGCGCGCGTAATCCGCAGCGTACAGGAAGTACACACGGATTCGTCCACCGTTCTGGAAGGACATCGCCAGTAAAATTGCCTGATGACCGGATGCTATGACCGGTATAAACGCAATTTGTTTAACAAGTATGACCTGAAAAGTTTTGTTTCAGATTAAGGCCACGTTCAATAATCACCCCGACGTTTGCCGCGCGAGCCACGGCGCCAGGTTTGCTGACTTTTATGCGCACCCATGGCGACTGGAATGTTTCCAGCAGCAGGTCGGCCACCTCTTCCGCCACCCGCTCCACTAACGCAAATTTTCCCCCCTCCACATGCGCGATCACGCGCTCGCTGATATCAGCATAGCTGAGGCAATCGCTGACATCATCGCTGGCGGCCGCCTTGCGGTTATCCCATGCAATTTCGATATCGAACACCAGCTTCTGCTCAATGGTTTGTTCCCAGTCATAAACACCGATGGTGGTGATTACCGAAAGTTGCTCTATAAATACAATATCCATCACGCCCTGCCTGCTTTTTAGCTAAACCGGATACCACTTCCGGCGAATTATGCGTATTATCCACAGATGCAGAGAATACAACGACATTTTCAAAACGGAACAGCGTTATGAGTGCAATCGCGCCTGGACTGGTACTCCTCGCCTACCTCTGCGGCTCCATTTCCAGCGCCATTCTGGTATGTCGCCTTGCTGGCCTGCCCGACCCACGCGACAGCGGCTCAGGCAACCCCGGGGCCACTAACGTACTACGAATTGGCGGAAAAGGGGCGGCCGTAGCGGTACTTATTTTTGATGTGCTGAAGGGCATGCTCCCGGTGTGGGGCGCCTGGGCGCTGGGCCTTACGCCGTTCTGGCTGGGGTTAGTGGCGATTGCCGCCTGCGTGGGCCATATCTGGCCAGTCTTCTTTCATTTCCGCGGCGGTAAAGGCGTCGCCACGGCCTTCGGCGCTATCGCCCCCATCGGGCTCGATCTCACCGGGGTGATGGCCGGGACCTGGCTGCTGACCATCCTGCTCAGCGGTTACTCTTCCCTGGGCGCTATCGTCAGCGCGCTGATCGCCCCGTTCTACGTCTGGTGGTTCAAACCGCAGTACACCTTTCCGGTGTCGATGCTCTCCTGCCTGATCCTCCTGCGCCATCACGACAACATTCAGCGTCTGTGGCGCCGCCAGGAGAGCAAAATCTGGACCCGCGTGAAGAAGAAAAAAACGCCAGAGCAGAAGTAATCTCCCCTCCCGGCTCCGCCAGCCGGGGAACTCCCCTGCGCTAATCGCGCCTTTCATCCGCCCTTTTACGCTTCCTCGCCATCAAAGGCGATCATCGCCACATCCTCCTTTTGTAACAATACGTTAGCAGCATGGAAAGGCAAAAGTTGCGCTGGCGGCTGGCGGCGCGGCGCAACCCGATCCGCCGCCTTTTCCGCCGCGCCCAGGCTGCGGATCAGGATATTGACGGCAAAGATTATCCGGGTGAATAATCCGGAGCGGTTATGCCGCTTTCCCCTCGCGCCCGTCGCGACGCTCCGGGTTACGGATGACATAAGCGTTTCGTATGACCGGGATAAACTCCCGCCGATCAATACTCATTGCTGCTGTTTTATCTTGATTTTGCAGGGGCGCAACATTGCACGGCACCGTGTTACCACCACTCAAAAAAGGCTGGCAGGCCACGCTGGATCTCCGCTTTCAGCAGGCCGGCGGCAAGACCGTTCTCGCCAGCGCCCAACACGTCGGCCCGCTGACCGTCCAGCGCCCGTTTTACCCGGAAGAAGAGACCTGTCACCTCTATCTGCTTCACCCGCCCGGCGGCATCGTCGGCGGTGATGAGCTGACAATTAGCGCGCACCTTGCCCCCGGCTGCCATACGCTGATAACCATGCCTGGCGCCAGCAAGTTTTACCGCAGCAGCGGCGCGCAAGCGCTAGTTCGCCAGCAGTTGACCCTTGCCCCGCAGGCGACCCTGGAGTGGCTCCCGCAGGATGCCATCGTCTTTCCCGGGGCCAATGCCCGGCTGTTCACTACCTTTCATCTTTGCGCCTCCAGCAGGCTGCTGGCCTGGGATCTGCTCTGCCTTGGCCGCCCGGTGATTGGCGAAACCTTCAGCCACGGCACCCTCAGCAACCGGCTGGAGGTATGGGTGGACGATGAGCCGCTGCTGGTCGAGCGCCTGCAGCTGCAGGAGGGAGAGCTCTCCAGCGTCGCCGAACGTCCCTGGGTCGGCACTTTGCTGTGCTATCCGGCTACCGATGCCCTGCTCGACGGGGTGCGCGACGCGCTGGCGCCGCTCGGTCTCTACGCCGGCGCCAGCCTGACCGACCGCCTGCTGACGGTGCGTTTCCTCAGTGACGATAATCTGATTTGCCAGCGGATGATGCGCGACGTATGGCAGTTTCTGCGCCCTCATCTCACCGGTAAATCTCCCGTACTTCCCCGAATCTGGCTGACTTAAGAGAACGTTATGGAACTGACCCCCCGAGAAAAAGACAAGCTGTTGCTGTTTACCGCCGCGCTGGTGGCGGAGCGTCGCCTGGCCCGCGGCCTGAAGCTCAACTATCCGGAGTCCGTGGCCCTCATCAGCGCCTTTATTATGGAAGGCGCTCGGGACGGCAAAAGCGTGGCCTCGCTGATGGAGGAAGGCCGTCACGTCCTGACCCGCGAGCAGGTGATGGAGGGCGTCCCGGAAATGATCCCGGATATCCAGGTCGAAGCCACCTTCCCGGACGGCTCGAAGCTGGTCACCGTTCACAACCCGATTATCTGAGGTAGCGCCATGATCCCCGGTGAATATCACGTTAAGCCCGGTCAGATAGCCCTGAATACCGGCCGGGCAACCTGTCGCGTGGTCGTTGAGAACCACGGCGATCGGCCGATTCAGGTCGGTTCGCACTACCATTTCGCCGAGGTTAACCCGGCGCTGAAGTTCGACCGTCAGCAGGCCGCCGGCTATCGCCTGAATATCCCGGCGGGCACGGCGGTACGCTTTGAACCCGGCCAGAAACGCGAGGTCGAGCTGGTGGCCTTCGCTGGTCACCGCGCCGTCTTCGGCTTCCGCGGCGAGGTCATGGGCCCTCTGGAGGTAAACGATGAGTAATATTTCACGCCAGGCCTATGCCGATATGTTCGGCCCCACCGTCGGCGACAAGGTGCGCCTGGCGGATACCGAGCTGTGGATCGAGGTGGAGGACGATCTGACCACCTACGGGGAAGAGGTCAAATTCGGCGGCGGCAAAGTGATCCGCGACGGCATGGGCCAGGGGCAGATGCTGGCCGCCGACTGTGTCGACCTGGTGCTCACCAACGCGTTGATCGTCGATCACTGGGGGATCGTTAAGGCCGATATCGGCGTGAAGGACGGCCGGATCTTCGCCATCGGTAAAGCCGGCAACCCCGACATCCAGCCCAACGTCACCATCCCCATCGGCGCCGCGACGGAAGTAATTGCCGCCGAAGGAAAAATTGTCACCGCCGGCGGGATCGATACCCATATTCACTGGATCTGTCCGCAGCAGGCGGAAGAGGCGCTGGTCTCCGGCGTGACCACCATGGTCGGCGGCGGCACCGGCCCGGCCGCGGGCACCCACGCCACCACCTGTACCCCGGGCCCGTGGTATATCTCACGCATGCTGCAGGCGGCCGACAGCCTGCCGGTCAATATCGGCCTGCTGGGCAAGGGCAACGTTTCTCAGCCGGACGCCCTGCGCGAGCAGGTGGCGGCGGGCGTCATTGGCCTGAAGATCCATGAGGACTGGGGCGCCACCCCGGCGGCGATCGACTGTGCGTTAACCGTCGCCGATGAAATGGACATCCAGGTCGCCCTGCACAGCGACACCCTGAATGAATCCGGTTTTGTGGAAGACACCTTCGCCGCCATCGGCGGGCGCACCATCCACACCTTCCATACCGAAGGGGCCGGCGGCGGCCATGCGCCGGACATCATCACCGCCTGCGCCCACCCGAACATTTTGCCGTCGTCTACCAACCCAACGCTGCCCTACACCCTCAACACCATCGATGAACATCTCGATATGCTGATGGTCTGCCACCATCTGGACCCGGACATCGCCGAGGACGTGGCCTTTGCCGAGTCGCGCATTCGCCGGGAAACCATCGCTGCGGAAGACGTGCTGCACGATCTCGGCGCCTTCTCGCTCACCTCCTCCGATTCGCAGGCCATGGGCCGCGTCGGAGAAGTGATTCTCCGCACCTGGCAGGTGGCGCATCGCATGAAGGTGCAGCGCGGAGCGCTGGCGGAGGAGACCGGGGATAACGACAACTTCCGCGTGAAGCGCTACATCGCCAAATACACCATCAACCCGGCGCTGACCCACGGCATCGCACACGAAGTCGGATCCATTGAGGTGGGTAAGCTGGCTGACCTCGTGGTCTGGTCACCAGCCTTCTTCGGCGTGAAACCGGCCACCGTGATCAAAGGCGGCATGATCGCCATCGCGCCGATGGGCGATATCAATGCCTCTATTCCGACCCCGCAGCCGGTGCACTACCGCCCGATGTTTGGCGCGCTGGGCAGCGCCCGCCATCACTGCCGCCTCACCTTCCTGTCGCAGGCGGCGGCAGCCAATGGCGTTGCCGAGCGGCTGAACCTGCGCAGCGCGATCGCCGTGGTGAAAGGCTGCCGTACGGTGCAGAAAGCCGACATGGTGCACAACAGCCTGCAGCCTAACATCACCGTCGACGCCCAGACCTATGAGGTGCGGGTGGATGGCGAACTTATCACCAGCGAGCCGGCAGACGTTCTGCCGATGGCGCAACGATATTTTCTGTTTTAAGGAGAGCGGATGCTTTATTTAACTCAACGTCTGGAGATCCCCAGCGCCGCGACCGCCAGCGTTACGCTGCCGATTGATGTTCGCGTCAAAAGCCGGGTTAAGGTCACCCTCAACGATGGCCGGGAAGCCGGCCTGCTGCTGCCCCGCGGCCTGCTGCTGCGCGGCGGCGATGTGCTCAGCAACGAAGAAGGCACCGAGTTTGTGCAGGTGATTGCCGCTGATGAAGGGGTGTCGGTAGTGCGCTGCGACGATCCGTTTATGCTGGCGAAGGCCTGCTACCACCTCGGCAACCGTCACGTGCCGCTGCAGATCATGCCGGGCGAGCTGCGCTACCATCACGATCACGTGCTGGACGATATGCTGCGCCAGTTCGGCCTGACGGTGTCCTTTGGCCAGCTGCCGTTCGAGCCGGAAGCCGGCGCTTACGCCAGCGAGAGCCACGGTCATCATCATGCTCATCATGACCACCACGCTCACAGCCACTAGCATGTCGACAGCGGAACAACGCCTGCGGCTGATGCAGCTGGCCAGCAGCAACCTGCCGGTAGGGGGTTACAGCTGGTCCCAGGGGCTGGAGTGGGCTGTGGAAGCCGGCTGGGTCCTGGACGTCGCGGCCTTCGAGCGCTGGCAGCGACGCCAGATGACGGAAGGCTTTTTTACCGTTGACCTGCCGCTGTTCGCCCGCCTGTACCGCGCCTGCGAACAAGGCGATATCGCTGCGGCCCAGCGCTGGACCGCCTATCTGCTGGCCTGCCGGGAAACTCGTGAACTGCGGGAGGAAGAGCGCAACCGCGGCGCGGCGTTTGCCCGTCTGCTGAGCGACTGGCAGCCGGACTGTCCGCCGCCGTGGCGCTCCCTGTGCCAGCAAAGCCAGCTCGCCGGGATGGCCTGGCTCGGCGTGCGCTGGCGTATCGCCCTGCCCGAGATGGCCCTCAGCCTGGGCTATAGCTGGATTGAGAGCGCCGTGATGGCCGGCGTCAAGCTGGTCCCCTTCGGCCAGCAGGCCGCCCAGCAGCTGATTTTACGTCTTTGTGACCACTACGCGGCCGAGATGCCCCGCGCGCTGGCCGCGCCGGACGGCGATATCGGATCGGCCACCCCGCTCGCCGCCATCGCCTCTGCCCGGCATGAAACCCAATACTCTCGATTATTCCGTTCCTAGGAGAAGCCATGAACTCTTATAAACACCCGCTGCGCGTCGGCGTCGGCGGCCCGGTCGGCTCCGGTAAAACCGCTCTGCTGGAAGCGCTGTGTAAAGCGATGCGCGATACCTGGCAGCTGGCGGTGGTCACTAACGACATCTATACCAAAGAAGATCAGCGCATCCTCACCGAAGCGGGCGCGCTGGCGCCTGAACGCATCGTCGGTGTGGAAACCGGCGGCTGCCCGCATACGGCGATCCGCGAAGATGCCTCAATGAACCTCGCCGCCGTGGAAGCGCTGAGTGAAAAGTTCGGTAACCTCGACCTTATCTTCGTGGAAAGCGGCGGCGATAACCTGAGCGCCACCTTCAGCCCGGAGCTGGCGGATCTGACCATCTACGTCATCGATGTGGCCGAAGGGGAGAAGATCCCGCGCAAAGGCGGACCGGGGATCACCAAATCCGATTTCCTGGTGATCAATAAAACCGACCTTGCCCCCTATGTGGGCGCGTCGCTGGAGGTGATGGCGAGCGATACCCAGCGTATGCGCGGCGATCGCCCATGGACCTTCACCAATCTGAAGCAGGGCGACGGCCTGAGCACCATTATCGCCTTCCTCGAAGACAAAGGCATGCTTGGCAAATAGGCCTGTTGCACCAGCCGGGCGCAAGCGCGTCCGGATGGTGCAGCCTCTGCTCTCTCTTTATATCATCCTGCCTCCACCTCCGCGCCACGCCTGCCCTGCAATATGGCATAAGGTTTGCTAATTCAAGTCATGCCTAACCATTAAGGAATGACTATGTCATCACTGGATCTTAACCCTGAATTACCCGCGACAACGCGGACTTCCGGCTCCCGGGAAACCTTAGAAGATTACACCTTACGTTACGCCCCGCTGAGCTTCCGCCGCTGGGGTCCGGGCGTCGTCGCGGTCACCGCGCTGGGCGGCATCGCCTATCTGGCCGACTTTTCCATCGGCGCCAGCATCGGTATGGCCTGGGGCACCAGCAACGCCATCTATTCGATCCTGGTGGCGGCGCTGGTGATCTTCCTCACCGGCATTCCGCTGGCGATCACCGCCGCGCGCTACAACATTGACCTTGACCTGATCACCCGCAGCGCCGGCTTCGGCTATTTCGGCTCGGTGATCACCAGCATTATTTTTGCCGGCTTCACCTTTATCTTCTTCGCCCTCGAAGGCTCGATCATGGCCCAGGGGCTGCTGGTGGGCCTCGGGATCCCGCTGTGGATGGGGTATCTGATCGCCACCCTGATGGTGCTCCCGCTGGTGGTCTATGGCATGAAAGCTCTGACCCGCCTGCAGGTGTGGACCACGCCGCTGTGGCTGGTGCTGATGGTGGTGCCGGTGGTGTGGCTGATTGTCAAAGATCCGCAGCTGGTGGACGGCTTCCTGCATTTCGCCGGTAAAAACAGCGCGTCGACGGTGGATATCACCGCCATCATGCTCGGCGCCGGGGTATGCCTGTCGCTGATCATGCAGATTGGCGAGCAAATTGATTACCTGCGCTTTATGCCGCCTAAGACCGCGGAGAACCGTAAAAGCTGGTGGCTGGCGGTCTTTTCCGCCGGCCCGGGCTGGGTGGTGTTAGGGGCGATCAAACAGATCATCGGCGCCTTCCTCGGCTTCTATCTGTTGACCCGTTTCCCGGCGGTGCACAATACCGAACCGGTGCAGCAGTTCGTCAGCGTCTTCGATAACCTGGTGCCCGGCTGGCTGGCCCTGACGCTGGCGGTGGTGCTGGTGGTGATCTCGCAGATCAAAATTAACGTCACCAATGCCTACTCCGGCTCGCTGGCGTGGACCAGCGCCTGGACCCGCACCACCAAACGCTATCCGGGACGGATTATTTTTGTGGTGGTCAACCTGGCGATTGCCCTGGCGCTGATGGAGGGCGATATGTTCAGCGCCCTGTCGTGGATCCTCGGCTTTTACTCCAACTTCGCCATCGCCTGGGTCGTGGTGGTGGCGACCGACATCACCTTTAATAAAGGCTTGCTCAAGCTGGCGCCGGCGCAGCCGGAGTATCGTCGCGGCATGATCTACAACGTTAACCCGGTGGGCGTGGTCTCCTTTGGTCTGGCCGCCGGGCTGTCGATCTGCGCCTTCTTCGGTCTGCTGGGGGCGACGCTGGCGCCGTTCTCGCCGCTGATTGCGCTGGTCGTTGCCTTTGTCATGACCCCGCTGATGGGGCTCCTTACCCGCGGGCGCTACTATATTAAGCAGGTGGATGACGGCATCGCCGAGCCGCGCTATGACGCGGCGGGGAATGCCTCCACCACCGTGTATCAATGCGTTAGCTGTGAGGAAGAGTACGAGCGCCCGGACGTGATGCACTCGCACAAGCATCAGGGAGCCATCTGCTCGCTGTGTAAAAGTATGGAGTAGTCAGGAAGGCAGGCCGACGTGACGTCGGCCTGTTTCAGGATGCGTTAGGCGGCAGGCAGCTCGGCCAGCGGCCAGCGCGGGCGAACCGTCACGCCGAGCTCGGCTTTGGCGCCGGTTTGCAGACGCACCATGCCGGCGTAGGCGATCATCGCGCCGTTGTCAGTACAGAACTCAGGGCGGGCGTAGAACACCTCGCCGCCGCGTTTTTGCATCATCTCCGCCAGCTTCGCCCGCAGGGTACGGTTGGCGCTCACGCCTCCCGCCATCACCAGACGCTTAAAGCCGGTTTGCTCCAGCGCGCGGCGACATTTAATCATTAGTGTATCGACGACCGCATCCTCAAACGCCCGGGCGATGTCGGCGCGGGTTTGCTCATCGTCGCCGTTGCTGCGAATGGTGTTGGCGGCGAAGGTCTTCAGGCCGGAGAAGCTGAAGTCCAGCCCCGGACGGTCGGTCATCGGCCGCGGGAAGACAAAGCGGCCTTCGGTGCCCTGGGACGCCATTTTCGACAGCATCGGCCCGCCGGGATAATCCAGTCCCAGCAGCTTCGCCGTCTTATCAAAGGCTTCGCCCGCCGCATCGTCAATCGACTCGCCCAGCAGTTCATACTGACCAATACCGGTGACGCTAATCAACTGGGTGTGGCCGCCGGAAACCAGCAGCGCGACGAACGGGAACGCCGGCGGATTATCTTCCAGCATCGGCGCCAGCAGATGCCCTTCCATATGGTGTACCGGGATCGCCGGCACGTTCCAGGCGAAGGCCAGCGCCCGGCCAACGGTCGCCCCGACCAGCAGCGCACCGACCAGGCCTGGACCCGCCGTATAGGCGACGGCGTCGATATCTTTCGCCGTCAGACCGGCTTCTTTCAGCGCCGCCTGGATCAGCGGCACCGTTTTGCGCACGTGGTCGCGCGATGCCAGCTCCGGCACCACGCCGCCGTAATCCGCATGCAGTTTCACCTGACTATACAATTGGTTGGCTAACAGACCTTGCTGGTCGTCATAAATCGCGATGCCGGTTTCATCGCAGGATGTTTCAATGCCCAGTACACGCATGAGTTGTTTTACCTCGCTTCAATACCGCGCAGTGTAGGTCCAATGACCGGCGATGTAAAACTTTGCTCACCCCTGGTGCTCTCTTCGTGTATACTCCTCACCCTTATAAAAGTCCCTTTCAAAAAAGGCGCCGGTGCTTTACAAAGCAGCAGTAGTTGCAGTAAAATTCCGCACCATTTTGAAATAAGCTGGCATTGCGGCCAGCGGCAAACCGAATTAATCAAAGGTGAGAGGCACATGCCGGTAATTAAAGTACGTGAAAACGAGCCGTTCGACGTAGCTCTGCGTCGCTTCAAGCGTTCCTGCGAAAAAGCAGGTGTTCTGGCGGAAGTTCGTCGTCGTGAGTTCTATGAAAAACCGACTACCGAACGTAAGCGCGCTAAAGCTTCTGCAGTGAAACGTCACGCGAAGAAACTGGCTCGCGAAAACGCACGCCGTACTCGTCTGTACTAATCTGTTGAGAGCGACGCTCTCAATTCAGACCGAGTTGTAGTTGTAAGGCCGTGCTTCCGAAAGGAATGCGCGGCTTATTTTCGTTTATAGTCATCAGAAATAACGGGGCTTATGGCTGGACGAATTCCACGTGTATTTATTAGCGATCTGCTTGCCAGAACCGACATCGTCGATCTGATCGATGCGCGGGTAAAGCTGAAAAAGCAGGGCAAAAATTTTCACGCGTGCTGTCCGTTCCATAACGAAAAAACCCCCTCTTTCACCGTCAACGGTGAAAAACAGTTTTACCACTGCTTCGGCTGCGGGGCGCACGGCAATGCTATCGACTTCCTGATGAACTACGACAAGCTCGAGTTCGTGGAAACGGTCGAAGAGCTGGCCGCCATGCACAACCTCGAAGTGCCTTATGAAGCAGGCAACGGACCCAGCCAGATAGAGCGCCATCAACGGCAGAACCTCTACCAGTTACTGGATGGTCTGAATGCGTTTTATCAACAGTCTCTGATGCAGCCCGCCGCCGATCCTGCGCGCCAGTACCTGGCGAAACGGGGGTTAAGCAGCGAGGTGATTACGCGCTTTGCCATCGGCTATGCTCCCCCAGGTTGGGATAACGTTTTAAAACGGTTTGGCGGCAATCAGGAAAACCGCCAGTCGCTTATTGATGCCGGCATGCTGGTCACCAACGATCAGGGACGCAGTTACGACCGCTTCCGCGAACGGGTGATGTTCCCCATCCGCGATAAGCGAGGCCGGGTGATTGGGTTTGGCGGACGGGTGCTGGGCGATGCCCTGCCGAAGTATCTGAACTCCCCGGAAACCGACATATTCCATAAAGGCCGCCAGCTGTATGGCCTGTATGAAGCGCAGCAGGATAACCCCGAACCACCGCGTTTGCTGGTTGTCGAAGGGTATATGGACGTCGTGGCGCTGGCGCAGTACGACATTAATTATGCCGTGGCCTCGCTGGGTACCTCGACCACGGCCGACCATATCCAGCTGCTGTTCCGGGTGACGAATAACGTCATCTGCTGCTACGACGGCGACCGGGCCGGCCGCGATGCCGCCTGGCGCGCGCTGGAGACGGCGCTGCCGTACATGACCGATGGTCGCCAGCTACGCTTTATGTTTCTGCCTGACGGCGAAGACCCGGATACGCTGGTGCGTAAAGAGGGCAAAGCGGCGTTCGAGGCGCGGATGGAGCAGGCTCAGCCGCTCTCCACGTTCTTGTTTAACAGCCTGCTGCCGCAGGTCGATCTGAGTACTCCGGACGGGCGCGCGCAGCTGAGCACGCTGGCGCTGCCGCTGATAACCCAGGTCCCGGGCGAAACGCTGCGCATCTATTTGCGTCAGGAGTTGGGCAATAAGCTGGGCATTTTAGATGACGCGCAGCTTGAACGATTAATGCCAAAACAGGCGGAAAATGGCGCGCCGCGTCCCGCACCGCAGCTAAAACGCACGACCATGCGTATACTGATAGGACTGCTGGTGCAAAACCCGGATCTGGCGCCGTTAGTCCCGCCGCTGGAGGGACTGGACTCGCGCAAAATGCCGGGACTGAGCCTGTTCAGCGAACTGGTGAAGAGCTGTCTGGCGCAGCCTGGTCTGACAACCGGGCAACTTTTAGAGCAATATCGCGGCACAAAAGAGGCGGCAACCCTTGAAAAACTGTCGATGTGGGACGATATAGCAGATAAAGACATCGCTGAACAAACCTTCACCGACTCGCTCAACCATATGTTTGATTCACTGCTGGAACTGCGACAGGAAGAGTTGATAGCTCGCGATCGCACACACGGTTTAAGCAGTGAAGAACGCCGGGAGCTCTGGACCATCAGCCAGGAGCTGGCGAAAAAATAAATGACAGACAATATCCTTCACGTTGTATCAAAGCAGTAAGAAAACGCAGAACAACGTGAAGGAAAAGTATTTAACGGCTTAAGTGCCGAGTATCGATCGGGAAGCCCCCGACAGCCGCGCAGAGGCGCAGCGGCAATAATATAAGTACGCCCTCGCTTTAAATGTCGACAGCCCGTCTGCCGACACCAATCAAACGAATTAAGTGTGGATACCGTCTTATGGAGCAAAACCCGCAGTCACAGCTGAAGCTTCTTGTCCAACGTGGTAAGGAGCAAGGCTATCTGACCTATGCCGAGGTCAATGACCATCTGCCGGAAGATATCGTCGATTCCGATCAGATCGAAGACATCATCCAAATGATCAACGACATGGGTATTCAGGTGATGGAAGAAGCACCGGATGCCGATGATCTGATGCTTGCCGAAAACACCGCGGATGAAGATGCTGCCGAAGCCGCCGCGCAGGTGCTCTCCAGCGTGGAATCCGAAATCGGGCGCACGACCGACCCGGTGCGTATGTACATGCGTGAAATGGGTACCGTAGAGCTGCTGACCCGTGAAGGCGAAATTGACATCGCCAAACGCATCGAAGACGGCATCAATCAGGTGCAGTGCTCCGTTGCCGAATATCCGGAAGCGATCACCTACCTGCTTGAGCAGTACGACCGCGTTGAAGCGGAAGAAGCCCGTCTGTCCGATCTGATCACCGGTTTCGTCGATCCGAACGCCGAAGAAGATATGGCGCCAACCGCCACCCACGTTGGCTCCGAGCTGTCTCAGGAAGAGATGGATGACGACGAAGACGAAGACGAAGATGAAGACGCCGACGACAACAGCGATGACGACAACAGCATCGACCCAGAGCTGGCCCGTGAGAAATTCGCCGAGCTGCGTACCCAGTACGAGCTGACGCGCGACACCATCAAAGCCAAAGGTCGTAGCCATGCCGCCGCCCAGGAAGAGATCCTGAAGCTGTCTGAAGTCTTCAAGCAGTTCCGCCTGGTGCCGAAGCAGTTCGATTACCTGGTCAACAGCATGCGCAGCATGATGGATCGCGTTCGTACTCAGGAACGTATCATCATGAAGCTGTGCGTTGAGCAGTGCAAAATGCCGAAGAAAAACTTCATCACCCTGTTCACCGGCAACGAAACCAGCGAAACCTGGTTCAACGCCGCGGTGGCAATGAACAAGCCGTGGTCTGAGAAGCTGCTGGAAGTGAAAGAAGATGTGCAGCGCGGCCTGCAGAAACTGCAGCAGATTGAAGAAGAGACCGGCCTGACCATCGAGCAGGTTAAAGATATCAACCGTCGCATGTCCATCGGCGAAGCGAAAGCCCGTCGTGCGAAGAAAGAGATGGTTGAAGCGAACCTGCGTCTGGTTATCTCTATCGCCAAGAAATACACCAACCGCGGTCTGCAGTTCCTCGACCTGATTCAGGAAGGCAACATCGGTCTGATGAAAGCGGTCGATAAGTTTGAATACCGTCGCGGCTACAAGTTCTCGACCTACGCCACCTGGTGGATCCGTCAGGCCATCACCCGCTCTATCGCGGACCAGGCGCGCACCATCCGTATTCCGGTGCATATGATTGAGACCATTAACAAGCTCAACCGTATCTCCCGTCAGATGCTGCAGGAGATGGGCCGTGAACCGACCCCGGAAGAGCTGGCTGAGCGTATGCTGATGCCGGAAGACAAAATCCGTAAAGTGCTGAAGATCGCCAAAGAGCCTATCTCCATGGAAACGCCGATCGGCGACGATGAAGATTCGCATCTGGGGGATTTCATCGAGGATACCACCCTCGAGCTGCCGCTGGATTCTGCGACCACCGAGAGCCTGCGCGCGGCAACGCATGACGTGCTGGCCGGCCTCACCGCTCGTGAAGCGAAAGTGCTGCGTATGCGTTTCGGTATCGACATGAACACCGACCACACGCTGGAAGAAGTGGGTAAACAGTTCGACGTTACCCGCGAACGTATCCGTCAGATCGAAGCGAAGGCGCTGCGTAAACTGCGCCACCCGAGCCGTTCTGAAGTGCTGCGTAGCTTCCTCGACGATTAATCGTCGCGGGGCATCGTCTACAGCCTGTTAAAAAGCTCCCTGCGGGGAGCTTTTTTTATGGCGTTCAGGTGGCCATCCCGGGAAAGTCGCCTCTCTCCGCTACTGGCCGCGGGTTGCCAGGGCATCGTCCAGTTCACGATAGGCCGCCACCAGCTTATCGAGCGTCGCCCGGTTTAAGCCGCTGGGATTAGGCAGCACCCACACCTGGGTCGTCCCGATGGTCATGGCCTGTTTCCCCCACTTCGCGCCGCGCTGGTTAAAGGCCAGCTCGAAGGCCTGCTTGCCGAGCACCGCCAGCGCCTGCGGCTGATATTCTTCAATTTTCCGCACCAGCTCACGGCCGCCGCTGCGCAGCTCCTGCAAGGCGATCTCGCTGGCCTGCACCGTCGGACGCTCTACCAGCATGGTGATGCCGCAGCGCGTATCCAGCAGCTGCAGCTCCTCTTCCGGCCTGAGCTGCCGATCGGTGAACCCGGCCTGATGGATGACCTTCCAGAAGCGATTGCCAGGATGGGCAAAATGAAAGCCGGTATGGGCGGAGGACTTCCCCGGGTTGATACCGCAAAAGACAACGCGCAGGCCCGGCGCAAGGATATCGCTAATCATGTTTTCTCCGGCTGTATGGCTAAAACATGATTATAAAGGATTGAAAATGCATTGTTTATAAAAACAGCAGCTGCGCGCTTTACGCTGGATTGCAATCGCCAGTTACTTTATAATCCCTCGCCACGGCCCCTTAGCTCAGTGGTTAGAGCAGGCGACTCATAATCGCTTGGTCGTTGGTTCAAACCCAACAGGGGCCACCAAATAAAACAAAGGGTTACGATGAAAATCGTAACCCTTTGTTGTTTTCCAGGCTTCCTATAGGCTACCTTTCACCGGTAATAATAGGTAATCAAGCAGAACATTCACATACCATTAGCGCCAGTCGATACCGTCAATCAGGCATCCTGCCTCGTAGTTTTCCACCATGTAGGCATCATTGCGCGATTCATACATCGCCAGGCGGTTATATTCCGGCTCGTCTTTCGCCTGCTTCCTGACACCGTTCTTTTGCCAGTACAGCGATATATTACTTAGGGGCGTCACCCATACAGCATCGTCGGGAAAGAACGGCACCACAACGGCCGGAAGCCCGCCAATAGTGGGGTTCTTGAGCATAATGTCATTAATCAGCCGCTCGTAGTTTGGCCGGTCTGGCGAGAGATGACGTACAAAAGGCCACTCCTTGCGAAACAGCGTCTCAGCACTACAAATTGACACCAGACCGTTCCTGTACTGCTCCGCTATCGCTGACTGCCAGCCATCCAGCACAAGGGCGTCAACGGTGCCGTAATCCCCTGACGCAATGATTTTGTTGCTCTCATCACGGCCAGCAACCGAAAGGCCGCTGATAACTCGTTGAGGCGCTTCCTGTCGGTATTTCTCCAGCCAGCCGACCCCGCAATCCTGGCGCTTTGGATAAGCGCTGGCGTCGGAAGGATCGGCGTAATGGGTGCCATTAAAACCAACCAGAAGGCGATCTAGTGCTCTCTGGCGGTCAATGGCCTCCTTTACCAGTTCAGGATAATTTTCAACCGTCGCCCATGACTCAAGGTCGGCATAAGGAATACTGACGTCGAGATTCACCTTTCTGCACTGGTAGCGATGCGGCGCGAGTGATGCCGCATTCTGCGGATTGCGGCGCCCTGAATTATTGATATGAGCCAGAGGGCCGCCGGTGCCGACAAGAACCCGCTCCCCTTCCAGATCGGTAACGGGGAGGACATTAATTTTTGTCAGAAAATCCGTGCTGTGGCTGGCCGCCAGCTCACCCGTCAGCGCCGGGGTGGGCGTGACCTCGCTGTAGATGGCAATAGCCTCTTTACCCGGAACGGAGCCAAGCTGTACGGCATCATCCCGGCTCACCGCCGTCAGAATATTACCAATCACCGTCAACATTGAGCGCTGATCCTGATCGCCCGGGATGACAGCGGCCGGCGGAGTCAGTCGCCCGGGCTCGCTGGCGGAGAAAAAATGCGGAGAGGCATTGTTGCTGTTACCCTCATTGCGGGCCTGAAACTCTGCGTCGTTGGCCAGTCTGGAAATCTCCTCCCCCAGCTTCTTGTTCTCCCGTTCCAGTTCGGCCCGAATGGTCGGGGAGGCGGTTTTCATCGCCTCGATATTTTTGTAAAAGAGCGCACGGGCGCGATCGAGTGGATTCATGGTTAAGCCCCCCCTTGGCTCAGGCCTTTACACCGCTCGCGGCCATCGGCCAGCGCCTGCATTTTCTGCGGACTGGTACGCGCCATAGCCATTTGCGCGGCGGAAGGCGACCGGCGAATAATCTCTTTCATCACGGAGGGTACCGGGCCAGGGAACAACGAAAGTGGCGTTTCGGCATCCCCGGAGGCGGACTGAAGATGCTGCTCGGCAGGGTGTGAATTGTCGTTCTTTTTGACGTCATTGAGCACGTCTTTCAGCATGTTATCAAATTCATACTCCATACCCTGCGTCATGCAATGAAGCCCCCAGGCAATTTCCAGCACGGGCCGCAGACTACCGAGTAACGCCCGGCACTCAGGATCAATAACCAGAGAACGCAGCTCCTTATGCTGGTTGATATATTCAAGCGCGGCTTTCCCTGCATCAAACCGGGCGGTAATCACCTCAGCCTGAGCTTTCTCAATCAGTGGGTTAATGCGCTCCAGTTTTTGCATCGCCATCCCGGAAAGGAGCGTGGTGGTATCGGATGCCTCCGTTTCAACTCCACCAGACGCTAGGAGGTTACGCTCCCACTCACCCGACTGGTGATGAGCTTCTTCTTTCAGACTCTCACGGGTAGCCAGCAGGTTTTTCAGCGTGGTTTGCTTTTCAATGAGAATGGCGCGCTTCTCTTCGAAATCCTTATGTTTTTCTTCGATATTTTCCGCCAGTACGGTGGTTTTTTTGTCAATGCCCATGGCTCTGCTCTCCTGATGTATAACAGTTTCACTGCACGCCTGTCAGCGTGAGGTTTCACAGTTATATTTCACCAGCCGCCGCAGCTGTGTCGCGCCATAAAAGTTGTCAGAAGACAGGGACAACAAAAACTGTATAACAGTAAAAACAGGGTAACGGATAATGCGCCTTCACCAGTCCGGAGCAAATGCCATGAAAAGCCCAGCCAGAAATAAAAAATCCACACTGCGCGCCCTGCGTATTCCGCATGAGATCGATCAGGAAATCTGCCACGCGTCAGCAGTGGGTGCTGTTAGTTATTCCGCCTGCCTGGTTGAACTGATTCGCATGGGGCTGAAGAACGCTCACGCAGCGACACCTTACGGGGTATCTGAACGTGAGCGGGTCGCTGAAGATTTGCTGTCGAGGATTAAGGGATCGCCTCAGGGTCGGCACCGGGCTTGAAGGCTCTCCCGCCCCCTTCTCTGTCAGGCGTCGGTGTTTTTTGTGCCGCTTCATGTCCGGCAATGTCTCTGCGCCTTCGTTGGGGGATGAGCCCTTCGTAAGCGTTCAGCGTGGTAAATGCTGCACTGCATTCAAGGTTCTGGCACTGATGGTACTGTCGCACAGTGAAATCACTGAGGCGGCGGCTGGTACGCGTGTGGGCGGTATGCCCGCAATGAGGACAGGTAAACATAAATTCTCCCCACAGGGAGTTAAACTCGGCGCCATTATCGCTAATTGCTCAGGGGGGGGCAATGTCAGCCTGCCTCTGGAGGCCAGAAACCAGCCCCCCCCTTGAAGCCCTGCATCACCCCCTCTCCCACCTTTATGTCGTTTATGTTTTCATTCAGATATTTTCACTCGACAATTCAACATAAATTGACAATATCAATCTGTTATCCACAAATCCCCATGAAATGCCGATCAAATATAAGCTACTGAGAGAGCCTCTGACACATCGTTATTTTTACCTACCTCCCTGCATTGCTATCAGGCAGATAAGCGCTCAGAGGGCCATTTTTGCAGTTCATACCGCCACCTGGCCCACTACCCGAAGCGCGCGCTTGCTCCCCCGCCTCGCCTGCGCGCCAAACCTGCGTCTTTTTGTGCACTTTGTGCAGACCGCCAAAGCCACGCCAGTACTGGCTCTACAGGGCAAAAGCGACGCTTCAAAAATTGTGCAAATCTGTGCACTTTTTTGCATTTCAAGTGCTGGCCTTTTATCGTCCGACAATCCTCAATAGTTTATATTATTGATAACGAACAAGTTGTGCCACAAACATCCTGTACATATCAATTACTTCAGTGTCCTCTAAATAACCTGAATGTGAGATGGATAAGCCTTTATTTATTGCTTTTTTATGCTCAATAGAATTGATTCCAACTGGCTCATCAAAAAAACCAGACATTTCTTCTAAAAATCGCTCAAGAGGAACATCAGACCTTGAGAATAAATTCACCACGCACCTTATCCTTTCATCATCAAATAATAACTCACATAAATTCTTACTCACAATCCCTCCCATAAAAAACAAATTCAGCGTGATATCATTTTTTATTTTAGGAATAACCTCGGCAATTAAATATGTACCCATCGAGTGACCAACAAACAATACGTGGTCGTTCTCACTCATGGAGTTAATTCTATTGGCTATAATGCTGCTGTAATCATCTTCTATTGTTTCAATTGCTTTATCCCACTCTTCATGCACCTCAAGCGGGTAAGTTTCACTATTAAATAGCACATTGTATAAATAGGATAATTTACTGCTTTTTTTCATAACGCCCCATGTGCGATTATAAAAAGCACAATTCTCTATTGACCTTGGCTTTATCCCGGTGATTTTAGCTATACCCTCCCTTATCTCCTCCTCAAACAAAACAAATCTTTTCATTGCTGACGAGTCACTTTTAAACCCATGAAAAATATAAACATGCAACATAATACCACCTATAGTTTACATATTAAAAATAACCGACCTGTAAACACAAACATAACCATAAAAACACCACTGGATATTTATTGATAAAAGATAACGATATCCCAAAATACGTATTCCTATCATTTAGACAACTCTCACACCACCATACTTTTACTAGTTAGTCCATCTTCCTAGTCCGTGCACCCTGCTCTCACTGTATAACAGTCCACAGAGTATGAGAGATCGGGCCCGCCAAAGATAAGGATTTTGTGAACTGATTGCTGATTTCTATTGAATTCACGCTAAACAGGCAGTTTTTTATCTTTTTTTAGGTATATGGTCTTTTTTGGTGGGAACAGTGGGAACAGTGGGAACATCGTTGATATTTAATGATTATTTTTGTCCCCACCAACATTAACCAGTGGGGACAGACTTACAAGAGGCGAAATAACTTATTGATTACAATCGTGTTCCCACTGTTCCCACCTGGGTACAGAAGGTGGGAACAGAAAAAAGCCTTTTAAATCATACCTGTTCCCACTGTTCCCACTGTTCCCACCGAAATATAATACTCGCGCGATACTTCTTTATTCTGGAAGGGTTGGTCTATCAATGCATGGTGCCTTTGATTGCGGCCGACGCTGCTGCGTACTCCTTGCAGCACGGTCACATTTGACCGTGCTGGCCGTTCTATCGAGTACCGTCATCTTTGACCGTGCTGCAGATAAGTAGGAGCCGGCGATTAATCTGACCGGAAAAGGTGCGAGGCGGGAAGCATTGATTTCAAACCAGGGTTGCGACTGGGTTAAATCTTACGGCATCAATTAAGTAATCTGGTGAAAAATGCGCATAGGTCATAGTTTGCTGAATCTTAGAGTGACCAAGTATTTTGTTCAGGGTCAAAATGTTACCGCCATTCATCATAAAATGAGCGCTAAATGTATGACGCAACACATGTACCGCCTGTCCTTTCGGTAAATCTGGTTTTATCGCTTTGAGTATTTTGCGGTATTCGGAGTAATCAACATCAAAGAGCCTTCCAGCATGCTTGGTTTTGACATAACTCATAACATCATCCCCGACAGGAACAGTACGTGGTTTTCCATTTTTAGTTTTAGTGAATGTAACTTTCCCATGCAACATGTTTTGAGCCAACATATTAACAGACTCCCCCCACCGACCTCCCGTACTCAAACACAGCACAGTAAGGCGACGAGCATCACCACTAACCGCTGATAAAAGAGCTTTTATTTCCTGAGTACTGAGGTAAGACATTTCTGGCCTCTCCTCCCTGAGATCAGCAACACCTTTGAGCGGATTCTCCAAATAAATTTCCTCGGATTCTATGAGCACTCGAAACATTCCTCTCAGCGTGCTTAGATCCCTGTTAATAGTTGATGCTTTCGCACCATCATAGAGACGCTGACTTTTATACTCCGCAATGAATCCCTTGCTCATTTTTGAAAGCCGAGGGTCGTCCATATCGCTTATAACTTTTATAAGCTCCCGCCGCCTCTTATCTCCGTATTTATTGCTGCGCCCCGAAAGCACCCACCATTTTTCGAGTAACTCACTCAATCGCCTGTGATCTGTTGGTTTTTCGAGCCAATGTTTGTCATTCATGTGGCTGATAACATACCGTTCAAAAGCGACGGCATCTGATTTCTTATTGAAAATTCTCTGTATACGACGCCCGGCTACGCCGTGAGGCCTGATATCTACCTTGTATCGTTCATTACTTATTTTTTTAACCGACATAGATAATCCCTCCGCACAAATTAACCGACAACATCACTTTTAAACACATATACCCATTTGGAACCGATCTCCGGCAACCTTACCTTGCACTGGAGCCGCTTTCCATCATCCGTATCCAGCCATCCCGCCTCGCTACATAAGCGGGCAGTTTTAACCGTATCAGACGTACCGCAGATCTCTTTCCAGCCACTGGGTAGGATGTAATATTTGGTGTCCGTTTCCGTATTGTTATTGCCTTTAGTGACACGGCGAAACCCCACCATATTAGCGGGCCGGTTCTTTTCATCTTCCGTCCATTCAGCAAAGCGGGTGTACTGATTACCGGTGATAAATCGTCGCACTTTTTCTAGCGCATCGGCATCTTCCTGGTTGGCGGTGTGTCCGCGATCCTGTATCCACGCATCAAGACATTTTCTGGCTGCGTACTCAGCCTCGCCGGCTTCCCAGCCGGTTATACCAGCTTCAGTTGCCAGCTCACCCGCAACAGCCAGCAGAGCAAAACGGTCAACTACACGCCCCACCTGATTACCAGCATTTTCAGGCAGAAGTGTTTTCTCATATTTTTTGCGCAAGCCCCTGGCCCGCTCCGTTACCGCGTTGAGGTTAGCTGTCAGCCAGCGCAGCCAGTCGCGGAATACCGCGCCATGATATTGCCTGCTCGCCTGTTCAAGGTGCTCAGCAAAGGCTTTACCCCCGCCGAATCCGTGTAGTTCCTCAAAGGCACCGAACTGGCCGGTATTGCTGGGGATCTGCACCATCCTGACCCCAACCCCGGCACCGGTGCGACGTTCGCCCGCCTCGGCTGCATGCTCGGCAATGGAGACCTCGCCAGTGGAGAGAAATAAAAGCGTCCACTGCGCCTGTTCACGCGGGCTTCCATCCACCCTCGCCCTTGCCTTACCCTGGCCGTTACCCAGCATGTAAGCAATACGGCTGGCCTCTTTACCGTCAACCTCGCTGATCTCGTCGAGCATCAGCACGGCGTCATTACGGCGTAGCGCTATTCCCTCCAGCGCGTTCCCCGTCGCACGCCACGTTTTCCAATAATCGGGCCCACCACAGACGGAAGCAGCAACCTTCATTGTGGTGGTTTTACCATCGGTGGATTCACCTTTGAGGTGATACCCACCCCCGCCCATCCCCAGCAACGTCAGCAGGGGAGCGGCAAACGCCAGACTCACGCAAAAAACCAGGCGGGAGTTACCTGCACAGTAACGGCCAACATGCTTAATCCACTCGCGAGTGTCGCCACTGACCCTGAAATCATTTTTTGATGACCGGGCCGCCTGAAAAATGACCGATCCAGTCTCACCGCCAATCACCTCGCCGTTGAGCACGTAAGAGCCACCGTACCAGCCCGTTTTCTCCACACAGGTGACTTTACGCACCGGTCGACAGGTGGCGATATACTCCATCAATAACCCTCGGGCAGAACCATTAACGCTGATAAAATGAAGGCCATTTTCAAGCAGTACCTCGCGCAGATCCTGACCCGCACCAGCCAGTACCGTCATGGGCATGGCCCATTCGTGACGAGAGCCGTTTGAATCATCCCACTCAAGAAGACGCCCGAAGTTGCCCCCATCAGCGTCGCAGGTAATCGCTGTCACTTTCAGCGGGCTGCAAATCTTTATCTGCTGTACCTGGCCGCTTTCGCTTCCGTCATTACGGGTACGCTCACACCACAGAAATTCTTTCGTCAGCCTGAAGCCAGGAGGCAGACGGGTTTCCGTATCACCCGGATTAAACATTTCTTCAGCAAAGGACTCCCGCGCCCGCTGTACACCAAAATCACGGCGATAATCATCCCAGTCTGCTTTTGCTCTGCCCGGAGGGATACTGACCCAACCTTTAACAGCAAGCGCCGCCTTGATTGCCACTTCCCGCCCTTCATTAGGCTTACCGTCCATAAAATCATTATCACCGGCAATAATAATCTGCGCTTCAGGCCACCTATCCCGCACCGCTTCTGCCGCTGCTTTGAGGTTAGTTTTAGACAGCGCCGCCAGCGTCCAGGCATCACTGAGCAGAGAAACGGAAACAGCCGTACCGTAACCTTCAGCAATAGCTACCTTTTCGGGTGCCTCCTCCGGGAAATCACTCACAGGGATAAAGCAACCGGAATATTTAGAGCCCTTCATCAGGCTTTTCACGCCATCACTACTGATCAGCTGAATCCCGGTTATCACTCCCTGACCGTTTTTAACCGGCAACATGAGTGATCCCGCTGGATATTTTTCACCGCCGGTCATCAGTTCTCTTGTTGAAAGTCTGGATACATATCCGGTCAGCCCCTTACTCACAAGATAGGGGCTCTCTCCCGCCACCGACCGACCGAAAATCTCAGGCCAGTTAATAGGTGTCGCCTGTCTTGCAGCTTCTTTTCTGGCGGGGGTATTCACCTCCGGTGCAGACGGCAGACATTCAGCTATACGAGCTGCGGCGGGGACGGTATCAATATCAAGAACCAACTTCACAATATCAATACCGTCACCACTGCCACAATGATTGCAGAACCACGTTCCGCGCCCGTCTTTATTATCAAAACGGAAACGATCTTTACCTCCACATTTCGGGCAGGGGCCATGCTTTCCCCCTTCAGGTATTTTTATGCCAAGACTCTGAAGAATGAATTCCCATTTACCGACAGACTGCTTGCTAATTTCTGATACTTTGATATTCTTCATGCCGTAACCTTTTTCAGTAAATACATTAAGCGCCGCTTGCCACGGCGCTTTTTTCTTATCTGCTCATCACCCCAATTTCTTATTCAGAAAATCATTACAAATACCCATAGACTTCACTTCCTGTAAAACGTCGGAAACATCCTGACTGATATAACTAAAAATATCTGGAATCCATAAAAGTGGCGCGGCATTAACCTCACACCGACGGATATGTAAATGCATCTGGAACGCGACATTACTCGCGCGATTCAGTTTATGATAACTCTCAATACTGAGGTGAGATGGATTAACGTTATGAATACGATTATTGGTTTTCATTATACAGTCCTCTTTCGACGGATGAAGTTATCCCCCGAAATGATTTCGGTTAAAGTTAAGATGAATTAACTACAGTTTATCAGTGCAGCTTGCTGATTAGCGGTGTGGTTATATCCAGCACCTTAAGTGCCTTAAAATGCGTTAACCCTTCCCAGCGCAATTGAGCTGTTGCCAGAATTATCGCCTCATCACGATTAAGAGCCTCTACGATTGCCTCTGCAGTACGTGTATGGCCTTTTGGCGTTACTGCATAACCGGAAACCAGATATGTTTTATTACGTGTTACTTTACCGCGAAAAATATTAGCCATGTTTCACCTTCCCAACGCTCACCGTATATTCATTCTCGTCTAAATAACTTCCATTAATGGTAATCTCATCAAAAAGCCTTCTGGCTGCCTTGGCGGCTTTACCCGGTGAATTATATTTTTTGAAATGACGGTAAAAATTGATTTCGCCTGTGATTACATTCCTGGCTTTTACATGAATCTCATACATGACTCACCCCCACAACTTTAACCCTGCATTCGTGCGTGGTCTTGCCGTCATCACCTTTACGAACATAAGCCATTTTATTTGCATCAATCCAGGCTTCATCACTGGTCTTATAGCGCCAGTTATGTACCAGCTCCCGCTGATCACCGTTTTGATAATTGATGAGTGTGATAATGAGTTTAAACATGAACCACCTCACGAACCGGCAGGCGACCGGCGAAAGAGGTGACAAAATCACGTGCTATAACGCGGCGTGCGCTTGTGAGATCAGGTGCGGTGACTTCCTTGCGCTGCGGCTTCGCCAACACGTCAGAACGGCGGACAGCAAGAAAGATCCAGATAAATTGAGGGTGTAAAGAGATTGGGGTCGTAGCCATAAGGCAACCTCCGATAACAACGCTAAGTACGCTATCGCCGGAGTTCCTACGCTCACTAATGGCGATAGCCCAGACGGGGGTAGGAATACCGGCGTTATCGGAAACCGGCCAGCCCGAGAGCTGCCCCGCCTGAGCTACCATTGACATGGTGGAGTGATGCGACACCTGTTCATGCCCGGCAATTGAATGACCGGAGTGAACGCACCACGCCATAATATGGCACTCTGTAGCGTTGATTGCGACGTAAAAAAAGACGCATGGCGCGTCTGTCGTCGCCGATAACATGCACGGGTTCCTACGCCCGGTTGCCGATTTTGCGGCAACGTCTGGATTCTGCGATCCATTGAGCGCTGTTGTCAAACAGTATTTTGAATTTATTTTGTCATGTGGCATGATGATTACCTCCGGTGCGGCCTTGTTTGCTCTTCGTTCATATGCCTGTCAGCCTGCCGGTAATTTGAGTTCATAGTAGTGCTGAAATGCATTACCCCGAAGCCCGCTCTCTCCAGCGGGCTTTTATTTTTCTCGCTTACGGTGATTTGGCATATCACGCCTGCAATCGACGGGTTGACTTTAAGTAGTCATCAAGATCGCTTTTGAGATAGATAACCTTTTTGAGGCCAGCTTTGTAATAAGGCAGTTTGACTTTCCCTGTACAAGCCCAGTTAGCCATTGTGGCGGTTGAAACACCGATATAGTTCGCAGCTTCTTTGCGGGTCATGCGGTCTCGAATTTCCATAGTGATTACCTTTTATTGATTTGAATCGACGTGAAACAGAATAAATCGAGACAAAACAACAAAATAAGATCACATGAGAAAATGATATTATCATTAGCCAAAATGACTCTGCTCACTTAGAAAATGAAACTATGATCATTAACTAAATGAGCATTTAAAAATCAATAAGTTACAATTCAATCCTCAAGTAACCATCATGCTTTCCTTGTGGTTCCTGCCCCGTTAATTCTCGATGTTCTTTAATCCATCTTCTTAGTTGTGGATTTGATATGCGCCATTTTTTTCTTTCTAGACTTCCATGGCAATATTTCTCTAAATGCTCTCCAAGTTTCTCTGTCAATGCATAAGTCGTTGCATTTGGATTTTTAAGTAACGTTGCGTCAACGATCTTAATAACATATGAATACAACTCCGGATTTCTTGGTCCTTTTTTTGATAAGGAACTCTCTTTATCTTTCACTTTCTGATTATTAAAAGGAACTTTCATGCAACTCTGAAACACATCAACCAAAATATTATTATACGGTACTGATATGTTTCTGTTAATCACAGAATCCTTTATCAAAGAAATTATATCGTTATCATAAGGTGGATTCTCATTAAACCTCATGCAACTATAAATTGCTCTAACTTCCCTTTCCTCAAATAAGGAGGGGCATTCACCATTAAAAGCAGTCATTATTATTTCAGAAATCACTTTCTCGGGAACAATTAACGAATGACCTATTATTTCATCATTAACGCGAGACATTATATTATTGAGTGTATTGTCAATATCCACACTCAACTTCTCGATAGCAAAATACTTAATAAAACCAAAGACAGAGTTTAAGTTTTTTCCATTTTTACTGGCATTACACAAAACGTCTTTAACAAAATTTAAAGTCTCATGCCCATTAACTCCATACTCGTTCATGGAAATAGAAAGAGGTATAACAACAGAATCAAGCTCATCTGTTGATATAGAACAATCTTCATCCAAATGCTTTTTTCTATATGATAACCACCTCTCCTCAGCAATAAACCTAACACCTAAGCTCTTTTCCTGCTCAATAATGTTATCAACCTGAGGCGTTTTATTAATTTTCTCAAAATTTATATTAACCATTACTCACCTCGTCTCAAATCATCAATAAACCTTAAAACCTTCTCTTTTTCCTCTGAGCTAAGGCCATCTAAAAGCTCTATCTTAGAATCTGAGAATATTTTTATAAGGCCAGCCTCTTTTAATATTTTTGTTTCAATAATCCTTGCTGGTTCGAGAAGTTCCTCAACAGGAAAGATAAGATAGCCTTGTGTTTGGTCAGAGCTTTTATAGTTACGTGCTGACTTATGATTCATTAACCGCTTGAGTATATACGTTCCGACACCACTTAATTCGGCTAAGGTTGCAAAAGTGCGTCTTGCATCATGGCATGTAAATTCTATGGGTTTCTCATTTATATTATCCCCGCTATTTGTTTTTTCAACAATCTTATCGATTGCTCTTCGAGGGTCAGTTATCCTGCCTCCTTTCGCCGCAGGGAAAACATAGTTATTATTATCAACTCTGTATTTTTTTCTTCTGGTAACAATAGTTAACAGAGTATTAGTTAGAGGAAGTTCAAGCGGTTCGCCGTTCTTTGTTTTATCTATCCAAAAATATCCTCCATCAATATTTACCCTATCCCATTCCAGGCCAAACACCTCACCACGCCGTAGACCTGTAAATAATGCCATATCAAGAGCATCGCAAATTGCGGCTATATGATCATCCCGGTTAAGTTCAGCTTCTTCTCTAACGTCCTTAACAGCTCTCAGCCATCGGCCTAATTCATGATTACGAATGCGTGTATTCTTTCTGGTTAAGCCGTGCCATTGCCGCTTTGTGCTTAATGCAATAGTAGGGGGATCGGGTAATAATTTAATACCCTCATCATCACGATAATTATCGTAGGCAAAATTATATACCGCCCTCAGCGACCGGCCCCACAGATCAGCCTGAGCTTTACTCCCAGATCCGACGCCTTTGCGTAGCTTAGATAATTCAGCTCCGAACCAAACCATACCTTCCGTAATAGCTTTATGCCGGCTCTGAGTATCATCTCTTGAGATTTTGGCAATTGGTCTATCTAACCAGTCACCGGAAAAATTGGTGAGCAAACGCCGGTACTGATTGGCCGTTGTTTCTTTTAGTCGATCTCCGCGGGTTTCAATATATAGCTCCATTGCTTCGCGAAGAGTAACACTGGCCCTCTCAGCTTCCCTTTTTGTTTCGTTCGGGTTCTTTCCTGTCGTCCCAATACCTCCGAGCGTTTCAAGCGCCATCGTCCGGGCTTGCTCAACGGATATCTCCGGGAACCGACCCAACGCAGTTCTGATGAACTTCCCTTTAAATTTTCTGACGGCATAGAACGTCTTCAAGCCAGTAGCCCCAATCCTGAGGCGCAACCCTCTAACGTGACTATCGTAATATTCGTCCTGCTTCCCTTTTGGTGCGGGTGGCAACTCGTTTATCTTGGATTTTGTGAACTTGAAGGACTCCATTATCTGCCCCTGTAAAAATCGCGCCGAAATCGCTTGGTGCATGACCCAAAAGCCAGGCTCCCTATAGGCTACCTCAGAACGTTAATAAAAGGGAATAAACGGGATTTTACGTTAGTAATCACAAACCATTAATTCATTGAATTAAAACAAAATATACATAATGAGAACAAAAGAAAATATATCAGGCTTTTTCTCATAATCGCTTGGTCGTTGGTTCAAACCCAACAGGGGCCACCAAATTTTAGATTTAAAATCACATAATTAAGCCACTCGAAAGAGTGGCTTTTTTGTTCCTGAATTTTAAAATGGCACCACAAACCGCTGAGCAGCGCGCATGGCTTAGCGTGTTGTCGCTATCCTATTAAGAGGATAAAAAGTCCGTTATAACGCAGGGAAAATTTGCGCTTACGCTAAAACAGATAGCATTCTGCCTTAGCAAAATATTGCTCAGAGCATCTCGGGCAGCCCATAACCGCCGCACTCCTGTTGACTTCTGTCTAACTACGCAACGTAGTCTTAAAATATCTTTCATTCCTTCAATGCTGGAATTCATACTACTCACGATAAATGTAACAACACAGGTCAATTTCCGAAAAAATAACCATAGCCTGCGCCAGCTGATCGAAATCAACGCGTTCCTCCCCCCGCTCTTATATATAACCCGCTGACTTACAAAAAGGATGAAATGATGAAAATACGGGATATATCAATCAGTACCTGTCTGGCACTGTTATTAATGGGTTGCGTAGCTAAACCACCCATGGCGACGGAAAATGAAATGAAAGAGGCCGCCGCGTTTGCTTTTAATGTCGATGCTTCGCAGGTGACAATTTCCGATGCGAGGCAGCAGGATGTGAAAACCAACTTTGTGGTCACCATCGGCAAAACCAGCCATCGCTGCTATGTGACGAAGGCCGCCGAGCCGAAGCTTTACGGGCTGATCCCGCTGGGCGGCGGTAGCACCGTCTCGGATGCCATCTGCGCCGGCGCCAACCCGACGCTAGCGAGCAAAACCTGCGACGCCCTGTCGCAAAAAGCGGGCCGCTGCTGAGCCTTTGCGCAGAAGAAGGCCGCTAACTGCGCATTTAGTCACTTTTTCTGCCGTTTTACCGCGGTCGCTTAGTTCAGTGACCGCACCTGCTGATAAGAATTGAGCCGTTCCCGCAGCGAGGTGAGCCAGACATCCGGCTCCTGACGGCAGATTTCGGTGAGGATCGGCGTCAGCACCAGCTCGGCTTCATGGAAGTCGGTCCACTCCGGCGGCTCCAGTGAAAAAGGATCGTTCATCAGCCAAATCACCATCGGCGTCCAGGCGCGCGGATCCAGTTGCAGATAATCCTGACAGCGCATCATATCTCGGGTCCGCGCCTCATCGGGGACGACATCCTTTCCCACCGCGGCGCTACTCATTGCCAGTACTGTTATTCCTACCATCAGATGTTTCCAAACCCATTTTCGCCAGAAGGCGCGTTTTTCTTTCGCCATTGTTATTATTTTACCTGCCAGTTGTCGCCGGACGATATTCCCGAGAACTCACCTTAATAAGAGCAGATTAATCGTTTGCATTTTTTTTAACAGCAGACCGCGCTGAAGCAAGTGAACGCCCGTTCCTACAGCTGTCATCCAGCTATGCAAATATATTCGTCTGGCTCAGCTCCACAATATTTCCCTGGCCCAAAACGATTTGTGTTACAATTACGCCTTATAACGGCATCGATAAAAATAACCCCCGCCGCACCTGCACCAGGCATCGCCCTTCTTTTTTCATATCAGGATTTACGCCCCCATGAATGCGATAATCATTGACGATCATCCATTGGCACGTATCGCCATTCGCAACCTTCTCGACAGCAACGGTATTACCGTCGCGGCAGAACTTGACAGCGGCGCTCATGCCGTGCAGACCGCGGAAAGCATGCAGCCTGACCTGCTCATCGTCGACGTCGATATTCCGGAGCTCAGCGGTATCGAGGTGCTGGAGCAGCTGCGCAAACGCCGCTACCAGGGAACAATCATCATCATTTCCGCTAAGAATGAACTGTTCTACGGCAAACGCAGCGCCGACTGCGGAGCAAATGGTTTTGTGAGTAAAAAAGAGGGAATGAATAATATCCTCGCCGCAATCGACGCAGCCAATAATGGCTACAGCTATTTCCCCTTTTCACTGGAACGCTTCTGCACCCACGGCATCACCGATCAGGACCGGCTGGATACGCTGTCAACGCAGGAGATGAAGGTGTTCCGCTATATTCTCAGCGGCGTCGACTACACCACCATCGGCAGCAAAATGAATATCAGCAATAAAACGGTAAGTACCTATAAGGTCCGTCTGATGGATAAATTAGGCTGCATCACCCTGCTTGAGCTATATGACTTTGCGCAACGCAATAAAATAGGGTGATGGCATGGCGGTTCGTCTTATTTTATCCGTCGTTGTCGGGCTGGCGCTGAGCCTCTCGCCTGCCGCGTATGCCATGAAACAGCTGGAGCTGAAGAGCCATTCTCATATCGCGGCGATCGATATCCCGCTTAGCGGTAAGGAGAAAGCATGGCTGGCGGCGCAGCCGACGCTGACCGTCGGGACCTGGCTTCCCGAGAGGACGCCCATCGTCTATGACGGCGACGAGAAAAGTTATCAGGGCATTAACGCCGACTATCTGGCGCTGATGGCGCACAGCCTCGGACTGAAGGTGATTATCCGCCAGTATGACACCGAGCAGCAGGCGCTCACCGCCCTGGCCGACCGCCAGGTGGATACCCTGCTCACTCAGGTGGCGCACCGGGATGCGCTCGCCCCGGGCCTGGATCAATCCGCGCCGCTGCTTAAAACCTGGCCGACGCTGGTCACCTCGCTGAAATCCCCTCTGCCGCCGCTGACCACTGACCGCCGCGTCACGCTGGCCTGCACCCGCGATTGCGCTTTTTTCGATATTATTCAGCAGGCGTTTCCCAACGCCAAAATCACCCTTTATGATAGCGACTATCAGGCTCTCGCCTCGGTGGTCAGCGGCGAGAATCAGTATTTTATCGGCAACAACATCACCACTGGCCACTGCATCTCGAAATATTTCTCGCAATCGCTGGTTATCGCGCACTATTTTCATCAGCAGGAGCAACACAACCGCTTTGTCACTCGTGACGATCGGCCAGAGCTGCATCAACTCCTCGACCGTTTTATCCATGCCGTCGACAGCGACACCGCGATGCGGATCATGCATAACTGGCTCAACCGTGGCGATCTGTCGTTTCTCAATACCCCGCTTACCTTTAGCCCCGAAGAGCAGCGCTGGCTGCAGAAGCATCGTCGCGTCCGCCTGCTGGTGAACCCCTATTTTCCGCCATTTACCCTGGTGGATAACGAGGATGAACTGCGCGGCATCATGGCCGATATGCTGAATATTGTCTCACTCCAGACCGGCCTGCAGTTTGACCCTATTCTGGTGCGCAACCGTCAGGCTCTGGCAAAGCGCATGGAAAAAGAGGACTGGGCGATCATGCCCGCCGCCACCCTGACCCCACAGCCGCAGGCCTACGTCACCCTCAGCGATCCGCTCATTAACGTGGCCTTTGTGCTGGTCGCCCGCGGCAGCGCCCCCGATCAGCATCTGCTGACGCGCTCGGCGCGGATCGCCCTGCCGGTCGGGCCTATCGCCGCCCATGATCTGAAAGCGCGTTTTCCGCTGATTAACTGGGTGGAAACGGATAACGTTGGCGTCGCCATGAAGATGGTAGAGGAAGGCGAAGTGGATGCCGCCGTAGCCTCGGAGCTTTCCGCCCGCTATATGATCGACCACTACTATCCACAGGGTCTGCACTACACCCGCATTGATGGACTCCCCGTCGCGGCCATTCGGCTGGCCATCCCGCGCGATGAACCGGTGCTGGCCGCCATTCTTAACAAAGCGCTGCAGGTTATTCCGCCACGGGATATTCTGCAGATGACCGAGAAGTGGTCGAAAATCTCCAGTCAGCAAATAGAGAACTGGAGCCAGTACAGCCGCCAGTTTTACCAGCTGATCGCCTTTGCGCTGGTGCTGATCGCCATCAGCCTCGGCTGGGGACTCTCCCTGTGTCGGGAAGTGCGCAAACGTAAAGACTCCCAGCAGCGGCTCGAGGAGGAGCTGGCGCAGAAGGAGGCCCTCTCCTGTGCGCTGGAGCGCGAAAAAGACAAAGCGATTCAGGCGACAAAAGCCAAGAGCCGCTTTCTGGCCAGCATGAGCCACGAGCTGCGCACGCCGGTGAGCGCCATCGTCGGCTTTCTGGAGCTGCTGGCGAAACCTGAGCTGAACGGCGGCCAGCGTAAAGAGGCGATCGAGCTGGCGGGGTCGACGGCGCAAACCCTGCTGGGACTTATCGGCAATATTCTTGATATCGACAAGATTGAATCGGGAAAATACCAGGTTACCCCGCAGTGGAGCGATGTCGCACAGTTAGTGTCGCAGCAGTGTCATACCTTCGACGCGCTGGCGCAGCAAAAGGGCATCGATCTGCACTACCATAATGCGCTGCAGGAAGGGACCATGCTGTGGGTCGACCCGCAGGCGCTACGGCAAATCCTCAATAATCTCATCGGCAATGCGCTGAAGTTTACCGTCGAAGGCGCAATTCAGGTCTCCTGCCGGCTGACGCCGGCGAATGAGACACAGGGAGAGCTGGCCCTCATGGTTAGCGACAGCGGCTGCGGGATCAGTGAAGCAGAGCAGGCCACCCTCTTCCACCGCTATGCCCAGGCGCGCCAGGGACGACAGCAGACCGGCTCCGGACTGGGGCTGGTCATTTGCAAAGAGCTGGTTGCGCTGATGCAGGGTCGCCTGGAGATGGTCAGCCGTCCGGGCGTGGGAACCACTTTCACCATCACGCTGCCGGTCAAGGCGAGCCGCTGCGCGATCCACGCGCCGCAGGCGTCGCCCGCCAGACCGCAAGCTCTACCCGGGCTGGCGATACTGATAGCGGACGATCACCCCACCAACCGGCTACTGCTCAAGCGCCAGCTCAGCACTATCGGCTATAGCGTCGATGAAGCCTGCGACGGTGAAGAGGCAGAGAATAAGCTCGCCAGCAAACATTACGATCTGCTGATAACGGACCTCAATATGCCGAAGAAAGATGGCCTGGCGCTGGCGGCCTCGCTACGCCGTCGCTATCCGGGCCTGGTAATTTGGGGCGTGACTGCCAGCGCGCTGCCGCAGTCGCGGGAGGCGTGTCTGGCCAGCGGCATGAATATGTGTCTGTTTAAGCCGGTGTCGGTCCAGACGCTGAGTCATGAGCTCAGCCGTTTAGCGGTGGGCCGCGCATCACCTCACGCTACCCGGCACCTGAAGCTCAGCGTGCTGAGCGAGAATACGGGGGGAGACCAGGCGCTGATGAATGAGATGCTGGAGACGTTCCGCGATGCGTCGGCCGCGGATTTACAGGCTGCCGGACAGGCAATCGCCCGGCATGAGCCGCAGTTCTTTCTGCGGGCGCTGCACCGTCTGCACGGTTCAGCACAAATTCTGGGGATTACTGCGCTACAACAACTGTGCGCCCCTTTTGAGGCAAAGCGGCCTGATTCGCTGACGCCGGCAAGCTGTCTGGAGGTGGTACAGCGCATCACCGGCGTCATGCGCGAGATCGATGGCGAAATCGACGCCCTGATCGGCCGCTAGCCGTTCCGCTCGGGCAGTCCGCCTGCCCGAGCGTTAAGGGGACATCCTTGTCAGTTTTTTCCTCTGCGCTCTCTCAGGGTGGAACAAGTATCAGTTGCCTGCCACCAGCATCTCGCTATCCACCACAATGCCCTCTTCAGCGCCCTTCAGCACCAGATTCGCTTCGTAATATTTACCGGCTTTCAGCAGTTCTTGCGCCTGCGCTACCGCCTTACGGGTCTGGTTAAGCGGCATCAGATACTGGTTCTCAATCACGCCAATACCGGCCAGACGCAGGGTATCGATAGCCCCTTTCTGATCGCCTTTCGCCAGCTTTTCGTTGGCGGATTGGATAGCGCTCTCTTTTTCCGGCGTGGCCACATAGTCTTCAGACAGGGCGATAGAGGCGTTAATGATCACATAGCGATCGGCGATCATTTTGGCTTTAGCATCAGTTTTCACAAACTTCGCCCAGCTGGCATCATCGGCGGCCAGCAGCGCGGCGGCGTCGTCTGTCAGTTTTTTGGCGCTATCCGGCTGGCCATGGAACAGCGCCAGACGGGCGAACTGGATGTCGCGCATCGCATTCGCGCCCTGCACCGCCACCTGCAGCACATCGGCGGCTTCTTTCTGTACCTGCGTCGTGGCTGCCGCGGCTGGCGCTGCCGTCGCGCTATCTGTTGCCCATACCGGAGAGGTACTCATCATGGTTGCCAGCAGGCTCGCCAGAATGACTTTTTTCATCGTTGACTCCTGATTAAAATCGGTAAGCATCACCAAACGCAGCCAGCTTAAAAAATATCGCGGGCATTGAGAATCAGAGCCCGGAAGTAATATTGCGGGCCTGGTCTGACAGCTGTCAGACCAGGCGTATAAAGTGACCTCGGCGCTCTTATTTACGCCTGCCGATCGCGCGGCCTACTATTTTCCTCAGACCTTTCTTTTGGCCCGCTGAATAAACCCTCACGCTTTTTATTCAGCGTCAGGCCGCCAACCGGGATCTGCGGAGCAATTATGTTTATGTTTAGCCATTACACCTTAAATGCGTTTAGCCCACGCGTCTTCATTCGATATAAACGGCATGCATGCCTGATGGCGGTATTGCTGTTTATCTGCGGAGCCTGTTGTCTGGCCTGGCCGTTGGTCGCCGGCTGGTATCTCGCCACAGTAACCGGCATGTTATTGATGATCTGCGGCTTCTATTCGCTGTACAGCCTGATTGTCTTCCGCCAGCAGCACTGGAAATCACGCCTGGTGGCGCTGATCTTCGCCATCGCCTGGATCGTGCTCGGCCTGAGCTTTGTCGTCAATCCTCTCAACGGTATGAGCAGTCTGGCCATTTTATTTGGCTTTTTATTTGTTCTCGGCGGTATTTCCCGCATCGTTAACGGATGTCAAACCCGCAAACAAAGCGGAGCTGGCTGGAATATTTTTATCGGCCTGTTGGATTTACTTATCGCTTGCCTGTGGCTGGCCATGAACCCGCAGCAAAGCTGGTTATTTATTACCGCCTTTATCGGCGTTGAAATGATATTTAGCGCCATCGGCTTGTTGGTCCTGCGCAATAAAATGAAGCACGCTCAGGCTTAAGCCCTATTTTGTCACTGGAGAAGAAAATGAATTTACCTAAAGCACTCGTATTGACCGTGGCGGCTACCACATTCTGTCTGATGACCAGCCCGGCGTTCGCGGTTGAGGAAACCACGCCGCAGAATATGACCTGTCAGGAATTTATGGATATGAACCCAAAAAGCATGACCCCGGTGGCCTTCTGGGTAGTGAATCGCAACACCGACTTTAGCGGCGGCGACTATGTTGACTGGCATGAAGTCGAGACCGTTTCGGTACCGAAAATGCTGCAGGAGTGCCACAAGAACCCCGCCGCTAAACTTGGCGATCTCAGCGCGGTCATCAAAAAATAACCCCCCCGGCATCAGGCCGGGGAAACCCGCCGCGCTGCGGCGGGTCCCGCTTTACTCATCGATACCGCATTCGCACGGCAGATGGCGGCCGATAAGCTTGCGATACAAAAACGCCCCGATAATCGCCCCCACCACCGGCGCCAGCAGCGGCACCAGAAAGTAAGGGATCGCTAGGCCACCGGTAAAAGCGATCGAGCCCCACCCGGCCAGACTGGTAAACAGTTTTGGGCCGAAGTCGCGCGCCGGATTCAGCGCAAAGCCGGTTAGCGGCCCCATCGACGCGCCGATCACGGCGATCAGCAAGCCAATCAGCAACGGCGCCAGCGGCCCGCGCGGAATTCCGTTGCCGTCGTCGGTCAGGGCCATGATCATCGCCATCAGGATTGCCGTGATGGTGGTCTCCACGGCAAACGCTTGTATAAAAGTGATATGTGGATGCGGGTACGTGGAAAAGACCCCGGCCAGGTTAAGACTGGCGGCAGTGCCGCGCACGATATGCTGGCTCTGTTCAAGATCGAGAAACAGCTGGCGATAGAGCCCATACACCAGCGCGGCGGCGCAGAAGGCCCCGGCCGTCTGGGCAACAATAAACGGCAGCACCTTGCGGCGTTCAAAACAGGCGAACAGCCACAGGGCAATGGTCACCGCCGGATTAAGGTGCGCGCCGGAGACACCGGCCGTCAGGTAGATGGCCATGGCGACGCCAAGGCCCCAGATAATACTGATCTCCCACTGACCAAAGCTGGCCCCGGCGACCCGCAGCGCAGCGACGCAGCCCGCGCCGAAGAAAATGAGCAATCCGGTGCCAAGAAACTCGGCCACGCACTGCCCGGTTAAGGTAGAAGTCTGGTTCATTATCGGCATCCTGAAATAGCACGTTAAAGAGAGAGGCTGGCGCGAGCGCCCGTTTAATTCGCCTGACCGGCCAGTAGCAGCCCGGTGGCGACCGCATTGCGCGGCCCTTCTGTTCCCCGAATATTGCCCTGCCCGGCGACCACGCCATAGTGCGACAAGGCTTCCGTGATAAGCTGCGGGATCTCAAAGTCCAGCGATGAGCCGCCCACCAGCACCACAAAGGCGATATCGCGAATGGAACCGCCGGGTGAGACCTGGCGCAGCGCGCGCAGGCAGTTGGTGACAAACACTTTCTCTTTCGCCTGCCGGCGCACGAGACGAATTTTTTCCAGCGGGCTGGCGTTATCGATCGGCACCAGTTCGCCCTCCTTGATGTACACCACTTTGGCGAACACCGCCGGGCTGAGGGCTTCCCGAAAGAACTCCACCGCGCCATTCTCGTGACGAATACTGAACAGGCTTTCCACTTTGGCCAGCGGGTATTTTTTTATCGCTTCCGCCAGCGAAAGATCCTCGAGGCCCAGCTCGGTTTTAATCAACAGGCTGACCATATTCCCCGCCCCGGCGAGATGGACCGCCGTTATCTGCCCCTCCGCGTTGACGATCGCCGCATCCGTCGAGCCGGCGCCGAGATCGAGGATCGCCAGCGGCGCCGCACAGCCGGGAGTGGTTAACGCCCCGGCGATGGCCATGTTGGCCTCCACGCCGCCCACCACCACCTCGGTCTGCAGTCGGGCGCTCAGTTCGCGGGCGATAACCTGCATTTGCAGACGGTCCGCTTTCACCATCGCCGCCATCCCGACGGCATTTTCCATGGCGCACTCGCCGGCCATCCCGCCCTGCACCTTGCGCGGAATAAACGTATCCACCGCCAGCAGATCCTGGATGTATATCGCGCTCATCTCATGGCCGGTCAGGGACGCCATTACCTTGCGCACCCGCTCAAGCATGCCGCCGGCGTGAGTGCCCGGTTCGCCGCGGATGTCGCGTACCGGAGCGCAGGCGCTCATCGCCTGCATGATGGCTTCCGCGCCCTCGGCGACATCGGCCTCTCCGCGGCGCTTTTCGCCGCTAATGTAGAGGTTGCCCGCCGGGATCACCCGCGACTGCACGTCCCCCTGCGGGGTCTTGAGCACCACCGCTGAACGGTTGCCAATCAGGGCGCGGGCGATGGGGACGATGGCCTGGGTCTCTTCCGGGCTTAGCCCGAAGAAGGTGGCGATCCCGTAGGGATTCGACAGGATCCGCACAACCTGGCCCGGCGCGGCCACTTCCACCGCCGCCATTACCCCCTCGGGGACCTGCTCCAGCAGCGTCACTTCATCCACCACCGGCAGGGTTTTACGCAGGCGGTTGTTCACCAGCACGCCGTCGTCCTTTTTGAGGATCGCCGCCACCACGTTGATCCCCCGGTCGAGCGCCTCATTGAGCCACCACACGGCGTCAAGGAAATCGACGGCGTCGTCAATCAGTACGATCCACCCCTCGGCATACTGCGCCGCCGGCAGCGTCGCCAGCCGCCCGAGGGCGATAGTCGTCCCCACGCCAACGCCCACCCCGCCCGGCGTCTGCGGGTTATGACCGATCATGGTCGATTCGGTGATAATGGTCTCGGTAATGGTCTCCATCGCCACATCGCCAATCACCGGCGCGGCTTCGTTAAGATAGATGCGAGAGACATCGCTCATCGACCACGGTGTTTTCGCCAGGGCCTGCTCCAGCGCGGCGAGGGTCCCGGCGATATTGTCCCGCGTCCCTTTCATGCCCGTCGTCGCGACGATCCCGCTGGCAACAAACGCCCTCGCCTGCGGGTCGTCGGACGCCAGCGCCACCTCGGTGGTGGCGTTGCCGATATCAATCCCGGCTATTAACGGCATGCTGACCTCCGCTTAGCTTCCTTTACGCAGCTTATGCCGCTGCTGATACACTTCCGCCGACTCCCGGACAAAGGCGGCATTCACTGTCGCATGCCAGGTGTGCTCCAGCTCGTCGGCGATCGCCAGTAGCTCCGCCTGCGAGGAGCGGAACGGGCGCAGCGCGTTATAGATAGCCAGAATGCGCTCGTCAGGAATGGCGATAAGCTCCGCCGCGCGGCGGAAATTGCGCGCCACCGCATGGCGCTGCATCTGCTCGGCAATCTGCGCCTGGTACTCAAGGGTCTGGCGGGAGATCCGCACATCCTGCGGGCCCACCTCGCCAGAGAGCACCTTCTCGAGGGTAATATCGGTCAATGGTTTACCGGTAGGCGTCAGGATATGCTCCGGGCAGCGGGTGGCTAACGGATAATCCTGCACGCGCATGGTTTTCTCGCTCATGGTCACTCCCTTACTAAGTCGACGTGCAGGGTGACGGGCTTGGCGTCCTGCACCACATGTTTGGTCTCTTTGATATGAAATAGCGCGGCTTTGGCCATAAATTTCGGCCGCACCATCTGGTCGTTCACCACCGGCACCGGCGAAGGTGACTCTTTGCGCGCATAGCGCGCGGCGTTTTTGCCAATCTGCCGGTAGGTCTCCAGCGTCAGCAGCGGCGCCTGGGAGAACAGCTCCAGGTTGCTAAGCGGCAGCAGATCGCGCTGATGGATGACCGTGGTCCCCTTCGACTGGATACCGATGCCGATCCCCGAGCCGCTCAGGTTGGCAGCATCCCAGGCCATAAAGGAGACGTCGGACGTGCGCAGAATGCGCACCACCCGGGCGTGAAGCCCCTCTTCTTCCACCCCGGCAATCAGCTCTTTGAGGATCGCGCCATGGGGCATATCGATCAGAGTGTGATGCTGGTGTTTATCGAAGGCAGGGCCGACGCCGATCACCACTTCATCGGCGCGTTCATCGGCAGAAGCTACCCCGCCCTCGCGGGTTTTCAGGGTAAAAGAGGGCTGAATTTGGGTTGTCTGTTGCACAGGAATACCGCCTTATTCAATGGTGTCAGGCTGAACCACGCCCGGAATATTTTTGATCTCCGCCCAGCGTTCGGCAGAGATGCGATAGCCGGTGCCCGGCCCCTGATAGTCATTGATGTCGTTGACCGCACTCACCACCTCGAACTGCCGATCGAGAATGGCCGAGGTCTGCAGGTAATCGCCGGTGACCCGCTGGCGCAGCATATTGAGAATATTGCTGGCGATATCCTCAAAGCCGCTGCGGCTCAGCGCGCCGACAATATCGAGGCCGGTGATGTTGCGCTTCATCATCTCTTCCACCGCACTCAGATCCTCCACCACGTTACGCGGCGGCATCTCGTTGCTGCCGTGCGCGTAGGTGGCGGCCTCCACCTCCTCGTCGGCGATTGGCGGCAGCCCCAGCTCGCGGAAAACCGCCTGGATCGCCCGCGCCGCTTTCTGGCGAATGGCAATGGTTTCCGCCTCGGTCACCGGACGCAGGCCGCCGTCAACCATCAGGTCACGTTGCAGAATGTTGTAATCATCAAAATCTTCCGCATCGAAGTTCGAGCCGGCGAACATGTTGTCGTAGTTCGGCACCGCGCTGTAGCCGGAGAAAATAAAGTCGGTGCCCGGCAGCATCTGCATCAGGGTGCGCGCGGTGCGGCGAATATCCGAGTGGGAGAAAGTCTGGTCGTTGGCGGACGCCACTTCGAGGTCGAGCATAGAGGCGATCAGGTTTTCCGCCAGCACCGCCCGAATGCCCGACGGCACAGCGCCGGTCATGCCGATACAGCTCACCGCGCCGTTTTGCAGTCCCTGAACCCCGGCGCCTTTGGTAATGAAGATGCAGCGCGATTCGAGGTAGAGCATCGACTTGCTCTCCGAATAGCCCATCAGCGCTTCGGATCCGGTTCCGGAGGTGTAGCGCATTTTCAACCCGCGGGAGGCGTAGGCCGAGGCGAGGAACGCCTTTGACCACGGAGTATCATCGCCGTCGGTAAATACCGCTTCGGTGCCGTAGACCGACACCGTCTCGGCGTAGCTGGTTAAGCCACGCATGCCCAGCTCCAGCTCGGTGGCCTCTTCCACCGAGCACTGCGTCAACACGCCGGGACGGCCGCACTGCGAACCGACCAACAGCGCCAGGGCGTTAAACGGCGCATAGCGCGCGATACCGACCGTGGTCTCCTGTTCTGAGAAGCCGCGGATCCCGGCCTCGGCGGCGTCAGCGGCAATCTGCACCGGATTATCTTTGAGATTGGTGACGTGGCACTGGTTGGAGGGGGTCCGGCGGGCACGCATCTTCTGCAGCGCCATCATCATCTCCACCACGTTCATCTGCGCCATCACCTCGACCGCTTTGGCCGGCGTGATGGCGGTAGTGATGGCAATGATCTCCTCCCGGCTGACGTGAATATCCACCAGCATGCGGGCTATTTCCACCGCCTCCAGGCGCATTGCCTGCTCTGTGCGCTCAACGTTGATCGCGTAATCGGCGATAAATCGGTCGATCATGTCAAACTGGTCCCGGCGTTTGCCGTCCAGTTCGACGATCAGACCGTTGTCCACTTTTACTGAAGAGACCGGGTCAAAGGGGCTGTCCATGGCGATCAGCCCCTCTTCAGGCCACTCGCCAATCAGCCCGTCCTGATTGACGGGGCGCTGGGCCAGTACTGCAAATCGTTTTGATCTTTTCATTGTTCATCGGCTCAAAAGGTGAAATCCGCAGACGGTAGCGAATACGCCGGGCCAGCGTCGTTGCCGCCCGGCCATTACCGGCAATAGCGGAACTTTAAATGAGCCAGTGGTGAAAAAAATAAATTTAATTTCGTTTCAATTTGGCACACGAAATCTACCGACAGTTTCACTATGAAACTTTACTCCGGCGGCAAAAATAAAAAATGTGATCGCCCGCAATGATATAAATGAATTAATAAAAAACGCCCTTAATTACGTTTTGCCGACGCTATTTTAACCCTATTGACTAAATCATGGCGGGCGACAAAATAACGCTGACAAAAATAAAGCAAGCCAACCGAATGGTAATAGTTTTTTACTATCGCCCCCTACTGACTATTCGCGCCAGCGTTATCCTGGTGCGGGAGAGAATGATGAACAAGAGCCAACAAGTTCAGACAATCACCCTGGCCGCCGCCCAGCAAATGGCGGCGGCGGTGGAAAAAAAAGCCAATGAGATCAACGTGGCGGTGGTGTTTTCCGTGGTTGACCGCGGAGGCAACACGCTGCTTATCCAGCGGATGGACGAGGCCTTCGTCTCCAGCTGCGATATTTCTCTGAATAAAGCCTGGAGCGCCTGCAGCCTGAAGCAAGGTACCCATGAAATTACGTCAGCGGTCCAGCCAGGACAATCTCTGTACGGTCTGCAGCTAACCAACCAACAGCGAATTATTATTTTTGGCGGTGGCCTGCCAGTTATTTTTAATGAGCAGGTAATTGGCGCCGTCGGCGTTAGCGGCGGTACGGTCGAGCAGGATCAATTATTAGCCCAGTGCGCCCTGGATTGTTTTTCCGCATTATAACCTGAAGCGAGAAGGTATATTATGAGCTATCGTATGTTTGATTATCTGGTGCCAAACGTTAACTTTTTTGGCCCCAACGCCATTTCCGTAGTCGGCGAACGCTGCCAGCTGCTGGGGGGGAAAAAAGCCCTGCTGGTCACCGACAAAGGCCTGCGGGCAATTAAAGATGGCGCGGTGGACAAAACCCTGCATTATCTGCGGGAGGCCGGGATCGAGGTGGCGATCTTTGACGGCGTCGAGCCGAACCCGAAAGACACCAACGTGCGCGACGGCCTCGCCGTGTTTCGCCGCGAACAGTGCGACATCATCGTCACCGTGGGCGGCGGCAGCCCGCACGATTGCGGCAAAGGCATCGGCATCGCCGCCACCCATGAGGGCGATCTGTACCAGTATGCCGGAATCGAGACCCTGACCAACCCGCTGCCGCCTATCGTCGCGGTCAATACCACCGCCGGCACCGCCAGCGAGGTCACCCGCCACTGCGTCCTGACCAACACCGAAACCAAAGTGAAGTTTGTGATCGTCAGCTGGCGCAACCTGCCGTCGGTCTCTATCAACGATCCGCTGCTGATGATCGGTAAACCGGCCGCCCTGACCGCGGCGACCGGGATGGATGCCCTGACCCACGCCGTAGAGGCCTATATCTCCAAAGACGCTAACCCGGTGACGGACGCCGCCGCCATGCAGGCGATCCGCCTCATCGCCCGCAACCTGCGCCAGGCCGTGGCCCTCGGCAGCAATCTGCAGGCGCGGGAAAACATGGCCTATGCCTCTCTGCTGGCCGGGATGGCTTTCAATAACGCCAACCTCGGCTACGTGCACGCCATGGCGCACCAGCTGGGCGGCCTGTACGACATGCCGCACGGCGTGGCCAACGCTGTCCTGCTGCCGCATGTGGCGCGCTACAACTTGATCGCCAACCCGGAGAAATTCGCCGATATCGCTGAACTGATGGGCGAAAATATCACCGGACTGTCCACTCTCGACGCGGCGGAAAAAGCCATCGCCGCTATCACGCGTCTGTCGATGGATATCGGTATTCCGCAGCATCTGCGCGATCTGGGGGTAAAAGAGGCCGACTTCCCCTACATGGCGGAGATGGCACTAAAAGACGGCAATGCGTTCTCGAACCCGCGTAAAGGCAACGAGCAGGAGATTGCCGCGATTTTCCGCCAGGCATTCTGAGTGTAAACGAGGGGACCGTCATGTCGCTTTCACCGCCAGGTGTACGCCTGTTTTACGATCCGCGCGGGCACCATGCCGGCGCCATCAATGAGCTGTGCTGGGGGCTGGAGGAGCAGGGGGTCCCCTGCCAGACCATAACCTATGACGGAGGCGGTGACGCCGCTGCGCTGGGCGCCCTGGCGGCCAGAAGCTCGCCCCTGCGGGTGGGTATCGGGCTCAGCGCGTCCGGCGAGATAGCCCTCACTCATGCCCAGCTGCCGGCGGACGCGCCGCTGGCTACCGGACACGTCACCGATAGCGACGATCATCTGCGTACGCTCGGCGCCAACGCCGGGCAGCTGGTTAAAGTCCTGCCGTTAAGTGAGAGAAACTGAATGTATCGTATCTATACCCGCACCGGGGATAAAGGCACCACCGCCCTGTACGGCGGCAGCCGCATCGAGAAAGACCATATTCGCGTCGAGGCCTACGGCACCGTCGATGAACTGATATCCCAGCTGGGCGTCTGCTACGCCACGACCCGCGACGCCGGGCTCCGGGAAAGCCTGCACCATATTCAGCAGACGCTGTTCGTGCTGGGGGCTGAACTGGCCAGCGATGCGCGGGGCCTGACCCGCCTGAGCCAGACGGTCGGCGAAGAGGAGATCACCGCCCTGGAGCGGCTTATCGACCGCAATATGGCCGAGAGCGGCCCGTTAAAACAGTTCGTGATCCCGGGGAGGAATCTCGCCTCTGCCCAGCTGCACGTGGCGCGCACCCAGTCCCGTCGGCTCGAACGCCTGCTGACGGCCATGGACCGCGCGCATCCGCTGCGCGACGCGCTCAAACGCTACAGCAATCGCCTGTCGGATGCCCTGTTCTCCATGGCGCGTATCGAGGAGACTAGGCCTGATGCTTGCGCTTGAACTGGCTGGCGTCAATATCGTACTGCTTCATTTTGCGCCACAGGGTGGTGCGGCCGATATTGAGCAGCTGCGACATCTCCTGCACCCGCCCGCTGGTCACCCGGGCGGCGTGAATAATAGCTTCCTTTTCGATGGCGCTAAAGGTCAGGCTGGCCGGCAGCAGCGATGACGCGCTATCCCCGCCCGGCCGCTCGGAAAAGAGATATTCCGGCAGATTACTCAGGCGAATGTGGCCGTTGTCGCTGCTGATGGCGATATTCTCAATGACGCTATTGAGCTCAAAATCATTCCCCGGCCACGAGTAGGCCACCAGCTGCGCCAGCGCGTCATCGTCCACTTTCAGTCGCGAAGAGAAACGCTTCTCCAGGCTCTTCAACCGGTTATGCACCAGCGACGGAATACTGTTGCGTCGGGCGCGCAGCGGCGGGATGACGATCTCAAAGGAGTGCAGCGCATAGTACAGCTGGCGGCTAAAGCGGTTCTGTTCCACCAGATTGGCCAGATCGACGGTGGTGGTGGCAATCACCTTCACATCCACCGGGATCAGGCGCCGGGCGTCGAGGCGGGTGAGCACGCCCTGCTTAATGACCTGCAGCAGGGCCGACTGCAGCTCCGGCGCCAGATACTCGATCTTTTCCAGAAACAGGGTGCCGCCGTTGGCCAGCTCAAGGCGGCTCAGGCGACCATTTTCATCGTCGGTAGGGGCGCTGCCCATAAAGTCCTGGCCCAGCACGCTGTCGGCATATAGCTGGCAGTTGACGGCGATGTAGGGGCCGCCCGCCCGTTCGCTTTCATTGTGAATAGCCTGGCTCAGCAGCTCTTTCCCGACCCCCTCTTCGCCGCACAGTAGCACCGGGAAGCCGCCGCGCGCCGCCTGGCGGCCAAAGTGGATCAGGCGTCGGGTTTCCGGATCGTCGGCAGACATCTGCTCAAAGGTGTGGCTGACTTTACCGAGCTGGCTGGTCATCAGCTGCCGCATCTGCTCCACCGGATGCAGCAGCAGAATAAAACTGTTGCCTTGCGCCTCGACAATCGGTTTTAAGGTGATCACCGCGTCGACAAACTGATGCTGACTTTCAAAGGTGACTTCGACGTGATTCAGGCCGCGGGCGTGTTTGATGGCGCGGCGCAGCAGCGCCGGGAGGGTCACCAGATCGGCAATATTTTTCCCCTGGCTGGCCTGAGCATCAAGATGCAACAGTCTCGCCGCCTGAACATTGAGAAACTGCAGCACGCCCTGTTCGTTCCACGCCATCACCCCATCGTCCATGCTCTCCAGCAGGCCGTACATCTGATTAAGGTGACGGTTGGATTCCGCCAGCAGGCTGTCGGTGAGCAGGGAGTTACCCACCTCGCGGGCGATGGCCAGCGTCAGGGAGAGGTCGGCGCTGGACTGGTGCTCGACCAGACAGCAAAGCGAAATAGAGCCGAACAGCCGCCCGTGGTTATCAAACACCGGCGTCGAGCAAAAACTCCATGGCTGTAGCGCCTGCTTAAAATGCCGATCGCCGGCGGTGTTGATCGGCTGGCCCTGCATCGCGGCCAGCGACAGCGCGCAGGTGCCGATAATGCTCTCCGCACAATAGCTGCCGTCGCGAAATCCCAGGGCAGCCAGCTGGGCCAGGGTTTGCGGCTCGCCGCAACGGCTGAGGATGCAGGCAGACTCATCAAGAATAAACAGCGCGCAGGGGCGACCGTCCATAAACTCCCAGGCGTCTTCCAGCGCCGCCTGACCGATGGTCAGCAGCGCGGTTTTACGCCGACAGATGGAGTCGAAGGTCAGGCCCTGGGCCTGGTGCGGCGTTTGCCAGGTTTCGCGCTGCATAAACTTGCTGCAGCGGTGCCATGACTGGGCGATGACGGAAGAGACCGCCTTCCCGGTTTCCTGAGTCTGAACAGTCATATCCTTTTCCGCGTTGTACCATAGAGAACCCCTCCGGCAGCGACTGCCGGAGGGGAGAAAGAAAAACCGCTGACCTGGGCCAGCGGTTTAGCCACCGCGAATTAACGCGCCAGCCACTGCTGGCCTAACAGATCGGCGGTGAGGATAGCGGCATGGACGCTCTCCGGGGTCACCGCAAACGGCATATTGTGGATGGTTTCCCCTTCCGCGCAGGTAGCTTTCGCCACCGCGGCGATTTTCTCGTCGATCCCCTCTTTGACGCCCATCTGCGCGAGCGTCACCGGCAGGCCGACGCGCTGGCAGAAGCCCAGCACCGTTTCAATCTCGTCCATCGGGCTGTTCTGCAGCACCAGCTGCGCCAGGGTACCGAAGGCCACTTTCTCACCGTGATACAGGTGATGGCACTCTTCAAGAATGGTGAAACCGTTGTGGATTGCATGGGCAGCGGCCAGGCCACTGCTTTCAAAGCCAATGCCGCTGAGGTAAGTGTTCGCCTCGATGATGCGCTCCAGCGCTTCGGTCACTACCCCGGCCTGCGCCGCCAGCCGGGCCTTTTCGCCCTCCGCCAGCAGCGTATCATAGCACAGGCGGGCGAGGCTCAACGCCGCCTCGGTGGACTGTCCTCCGGCCATGCTGGTGGCGCGCGCATCGTAGCAAGCTTTGGCCTCGAACCAGGTGGAGAGCGCATCGCCCATGCCGGAGACCAGCAGGCGTACCGGCGCTTTGGCGATAATCGCCGTGTCCATCACCACCATATCCGGGTTTTTCGGATAGATCAGATACTCTTCAAACTCGCCCGCTTCGGTGTAGATCACCGACAGCGCGCTGGTCGGCGCATCGGTCGAGGCGATGGTCGGGATCACCACCACCGGCAGCTTCTGGTAGTAACCGATCGCCTTCGCGGTATCGAGGGTTTTACCACCGCCGATCCCGACCACGCCGCGGCAGCCCTGTTTTTGCAAGATCGCCATCAGACGGTTGATTTCCGCATGGCTGCATTCGCCGTTAAACCGTTCCGCATGGCAGCGAATATCGTGGCTCTGCAGGCCATTCACCACTTTCTCTCCCGCCAGCTTCATTACGAAATCGTCGGCGATGACGAAGAAGCTCTCCGCCAGGTTTTTGGCATATTGACCGAACAGAACAGCAGCATCAGGACCCTGAAGATATTTGGCTGGAGATTGAATAACTTTTAGCATTCCTTTCACCCTCAAATAAGTGCGCATGTAAACATGATGAGCCCTGGCGTTATCCGCGCCGGCCAGTGAAGCGCGGCCTGAACGGAGCGTACCGGAGCAGTGCGATCACTGTAGGGCCGGCAGGGAACAAAAAAATCTTTCGCCTTTTTGTTCTGATATGAAACACAGGTTAATTTTTTACGTTCCATATTGGAACAAAAAACCCTAGTCTCTGTCAGGATTGCGATCCCGATCCGCTCCTTTGCCGCATAATGCCCTTACAATCCTCCGTGTTTGACCGCCTTTTCTCCCGCAGTCGGCAGAAAATCAGCAAAAAATTTTTTCCCACCCGCTTCGCCGGCTATCCTGACCGCCGCTTATGGCAGAAGAAAAAAAGCGCGCCAGCTCGCATTTTCACCATATCCTCAGCAAAAACGTTCCATAAAGAAACAAAATCAGGAAGCAATGTTTCGTAATGAAACCCGATCGTCGGGGCATTCTTTTTTTCGTCCGCTCAGCCAGAATCATCATATCGCCAGGCACGCTCCACCGTCAGACGATACCCCTACGCGATGACTGCCTCCGCCAGCAGAGAGGCGGCATCGAACCTTCTCCAACGGAGCACTGAATAATGAAAAAGCTGATTAACCGTGTTGAAGATGTACTGAATGAACAATTACAGGGGCTGGCTAAAGCCCATCCGCAGCTGACCCTGCATCAGGACCCGCTGTATGTGACCCGCACCGACGCGCCGGTGGCTGGCAAGGTGGCCCTGCTCTCCGGCGGCGGCAGCGGACATGAACCGATGCACTGCGGCTATATCGGCCAGGGCATGCTCTCCGGCGCCTGTCCGGGGGAAATCTTCACCTCGCCGACGCCGGACAAAATGTTTGAATGCGCGATGCAAATTGACGGCGGCGAAGGCGTCTTGCTGATTATCAAAAACTATACCGGCGACATCCTGAATTTTGAGACCGCCACCGAGCTGCTGCATGAGAGCGGCATTAAAGTCACCACCGTGGTGGTCGACGACGACGTGGCGGTGAAAGACAGCCTCTATACCGCCGGTCGTCGCGGCGTCGCCAACACCGTACTGATCGAAAAACTGGTCGGCGCCGCCGCCGAGCGCGGCGACTCGCTGGAAGCCTGCGCTGAACTGGGCCGCCGCCTGAACAATCTCGGCCACTCGATTGGTATCGCCCTTGGCGCCTGCACCGTACCGGCTGCCGGGCAGCCATCCTTTACGCTGAAAGATGACGAGATGGAGTTCGGCGTCGGCATTCACGGCGAGCCGGGCATCGACCGCCGCCGCTTCAGCTCGCTGGACCAAACCGTCGATGAGATGTTCGATACCCTGCTGGAAAACGGCGCTTACAGCCGCACGCTGCGCCAGTGGGATACCGTCAAGGGCGCGTGGCAGGAAGTGCAGCAGAGCAAAACCGCGCTGCAAAACGGCGACCGGGTTATCGCGCTGGTTAATAACCTCGGCGCCACTCCGCTTTCCGAACTGTATGGCGTGTATAACCGCCTCGCCCAGCGCTGCGAAGCGTCCGGCATCATCATCGAACGCAACCTCATCGGCAGCTACTGTACTTCGCTGGATATGGCGGGCTTCTCCATCACTCTGCTGAAAGTGGATGACGAGACGCTGACGCTATGGGACGCCCCGGTTCACACCCCGGCGCTGAACTGGGGAAACTAAGGAGCACGACATGTCACTGAACAGAACGCAAATCGTCGACTGGCTGTACCGCTGCGGCGATATTTTCACCAAAGAGAGCGATTTTCTCACCGGCCTCGATAAAGAGATTGGCGACGCCGACCACGGTCTCAATATGCACCGCGGTTTCAGTAAAGTGGTCGAAAAGCTGCCGTCGATTGCCGATAAAGATATTGGCTTTATCCTCAAAAACACCGGCATGACGCTGCTCTCCAACGTCGGCGGTGCCAGCGGCCCGCTGTTCGGCACCTTCTTCATTCGCGCCGCGCAGGTGACCCAGGCCCACCAGAGCCTGACGCTCGACGAGCTGTACCTGATGATCCGCGAAGGTGCGGACGGTGTCGTCAATCGCGGCAAAGCGGAGCCAGGGGATAAAACCATGTGCGACGTCTGGCTGCCGGTGGTGGACTCCCTGCGCCAGTCCAGCGAGCAGCGCCTGTCGATCGCCGCCGCGCTGGATGCCGCCTGCGAAGTGGCCGAGCGTGCGGCCCACGCCACCATCACTATGCAGGCGCGTAAAGGCCGCGCCAGCTATCTCGGCGAGCGCAGCATCGGACATCAGGATCCCGGCGCGACCTCGGTGCTGTTTATGGTTCAGATGCTGGCCGCCGCCGCCAAAGAGTAAGGAAATTGCGATGGTAAACCTGGTTATTGTTTCTCATAGCGCCCGGCTGGGCGAAGGTGTCGGAGAACTGGCCCGGCAGATGTTAATCAACGATGGCTGCAAACTGGCGATCGCCGCCGGGATCGACGATCCCGACAGCCCGATCGGCACCGATCCGCTTAAAGTCATGGAGGCGATCGAATCCGTGGCCGATACCGATCACGTGCTGGTGATGATGGATATCGGCAGCGCGTTGCTCAGCGCCGAAACCGCCCTCGATCTGCTCGATCCGGCGATTGCCGCGAAGGTGCGACTGTGCGCCGCGCCGCTGGTGGAAGGGACGCTGGCGGCCACCGTCAGCGCTGCCTCCGGCGCGGGGATCGACAAGGTGATCGCCGACGCCATGAGCGCCCTGGAGGCCAAGCGGGTTCAGCTGGGTTTACCTTCGCCAACTTCTGACGCCGCGCCGGCGCCGATGCTTGCCGACGACGGCGACACAAAATCGGTGTCAGTCATTATTAACAATCACAACGGCCTGCACGTGCGTCCGGCGTCGAAGCTGGTCGCCGCGCTGGCGGGCTTTAACGCCGATCTGCTGCTGGAGAAAAACGGGAAGTGCGTCAAACCGGACAGCCTCAACCAAATCGCGCTATTGCAGGTCCGCCGCAACGATAAGCTGCGCCTGCTGGCCCGCGGTCCGGATGCCGACGCGGCGCTGGCGGCGTTTCAGGCGCTGGCCGCCGATAACTTCGGTGAATCTCCTGCGGCGCAACCGGCAGCGGCTCCGGCAACGCCCGAGCGCGTCGAAGGCGCTGCCCTGCGCTATCCGCTGGCCCTGATCCAGCCGCTCCGCCCGGCTGCCGCCGATGCCGCCCGCGAGCAGCAGCGCCTGCGCCAGGCCATTGACCAGACGCTGGCGGATCTTATCGCCCTGACCGAGCTGGCGGAAAATAAATTTCACGCCGATATCGCGGCGATCTTCGCCGGGCACCACACCCTGCTCGACGATGACGATCTGTTTGATGCCGCCAACGATCGTCTGCTCACCGAACAATGCACGGCGGAATGGGCATGGCATCAGGTGTTGATGGAGCTCAGCCAGCAGTATCGCCAGCTGGATGACCCCTACCTGCAGGCGCGCTATATCGATATCGAAGATATTTTGCAGCGCACCCTGCGCCATCTGCAGGGCGTTCAGGAGAGAGTGCCGACGCCCGGCGAGCCAACAATTATTATTGCCGACAACATTTATCCCTCAACCGTCTTACAGCTGGATGCCAGCTTCGTTAAAGGCCTGTGCCTGCGCGATGGCAGCGAACAGGCTCACGGCGCGATTATCGCCCGCGCGGCGGGGATCGCCTGGCTGAGCCAGCAGGGCGAGGCGCTGAACAGCGTGCAGCCCGGCGAGACTATCGTGCTCGATATGCGCCACCAGCGCCTTATCCGTGACTAAAATTCACGTTGACCGTTACCGCTCCGGGGGCCTGCCTCCGGAGGGTGAGTTTTCGCTTACTCTTCAGGAACCACTATGTCTCAATTCTTTTTTAACCAGCGCGCCAGCCTCGTCAACGATGTGATTGAGGGTACCATTATCGCCAGCCCGTGGAATAACCTCGCCCGTCTGGAGAGCGACCCGGCGATCCGGGTGGTGGTCCGTCGCGATCTGAATAAAAACAACGTGGCGGTGATCTCCGGCGGCGGCGCCGGCCATGAACCGGCGCACGTCGGCTTTATTGGTAAAGGCATGCTGACCGCCGCGGTCTGCGGCGATCTGTTCGCCTCGCCGAGCGTCGACGCGGTGCTCACCGCCATTCAGGCAGTGACCGGCGAGGCGGGCTGCCTGCTGATCGTCAAAAACTACACCGGCGATCGGCTTAACTTCGGTCTGGCGGCGGAGAAAGCGCGCCGACTCGGCTACAACGTGGAGATGCTGATCGTCGGCGACGATATTTCGCTGCCGGATAACAAACAGCCGCGCGGCATCGCCGGGACCATTCTGGTGCATAAAGTGGCGGGCTATTTCGCCGAGCGCGGCTTCAACCTCGCCACCGTCCTGCGTGAAGCGCAATACGCCGCCAGCCATACCGCCAGCATCGGGGTGGCGCTGGCCAGCTGCCACCTGCCGCAGGAAGCCGACAGCGCGCCGCGCCATCAGGCCGGTCACGCCGAGCTGGGAATGGGCATCCACGGTGAGCCGGGCGCCTCGACGATTGCCACGCAAAACAGTGCGGAGATCATTAACCTGATGGTGGAAAAACTGACCGCCGCCCTACCGGAAACCGGCCGCCTGGCGGTGATGCTCAATAACCTCGGCGGCGTGTCGGTGGCTGAGATGGCGATTCTGACCCGCGAGCTGGCCAACACCCCGCTGCAGGCGCGCATTGACTGGTTAATAGGCCCGGCCTCGCTGGTGACGGCGCTGGATATGAAAGGCTTCTCGCTGACCGCCATCGTGCTGGAGGAGAGTATTGAGAAAGCGCTGCTTTCGGATGTGGAAACCGCCAGCTGGCAGAAGCCGGTGCAGCCGCGGACTATCAACGTCGTGCCGTCCACCCTCGACAGCGCCCGGGTGGATTTTACACCCTCGGCCAACCCACAGGTGGGCGATTACGTGGCGCAGGTGACCGGCGCCCTCATCGATCTTGAAGAACATCTCAACGCGCTGGATGCCAAAGTAGGCGACGGCGATACCGGCTCCACCTTCGCCGCCGGGGCGCGCGAGATTGCCGAGCGGCTCGAGCGTCAGCAGCTGCCGCTGAACGATCTGCCAACGCTCTTCGCGCTGATCGGCGAACGCCTGACGGTGGTGATGGGCGGCTCCAGCGGGGTATTGATGTCTATCTTCTTCACCGCTGCCGGGCAGAAGCTGAGGCAAGGCGCCAGCGTGGCCGAGGCGCTGAACGCCGGTCTGGAACAGATGAAGTTTTACGGCGGCGCCGATGAGGGAGACCGGACGATGATCGACGCTCTGCAGCCGGCCCTGGCGGCGCTGCTGGCCGAACCGGAGAATCTGCAGGCCGCTTTCGCCGCGGCGCAGGCCGGGGCGGATCGCACCTGCCAGTCAAGCAAAGCCGGCGCCGGACGCGCGTCCTATCTCAACAGCGATAGCCTGCTCGGCAACATGGACCCCGGCGCCCACGCGGTGGCGATGGTGTTTAAGGCGCTGGCGGAACGCTAAGCCTTCCCCGGTGGCGCTGCGCTTACCGGGGCGATGTAACACCGCCGAATAGCAGGTCGGGTAAGGCGTAAGCCGCCACCCGACAAAAAACGGCACCGCCGGTAGCCAGGATAAGGCGCGACGCGCCGCTATCCGGGTTTTACCACGATGGCTTTTTACTTGCTGTGCCAGTACGCCTGGGAACGCACCAGCTGCTGATCGATGCTCTCGTCTTCAAAGCGCGCCAGCAGCGATTTCACCACCGCGCCTTCGCCGGTCAGCCAGATAAAATAATCCTCCGCCGGCACCTTCACCTGCGCCAGACGCTCGGCGACGAAGGCCGGATTGTGGCCCACCACCCACTCAATGTTAAAGCCGTCGAGATCCGCCAGATAATCTTTATACGACGCATCGGCGATAGTAACGATGGCCGTCACCTGCGGCCTCGCCGGCAGCTGGCGTAATCCCAGCAGACGACGGCGCAGCGCCGGCATGCCGGACTCATCGCAAACATACAGCTGCCAGGCATAATCTTCCGGCACCACCAGCGAGCCGCGCGGGCCGCCGATCACCAGCTTATCGCCCACTTTTGCTTCCAGCGCCCAACGGCTGGCGATACCGCCATCGTGGATATAGAAATCGTAAGCCAGCTCGTGACGTTCGGCATCGTACAGCGGCGTATAGTCGCGGGTGGCAGGCCGCACGCCTTCCCCCCAGTCAATCCCCTCCTCGGTCACCTGCGGCGGGGTAAATGCCGCGCCCGGCTCGGGGAAAAAAAGCTTGGTATGGTCGTCAAAGCCGTGAGAGGCGAAGCCTTCCAGCGCCTCGCCTCCCAGCACGATACGCTGGAACGCCGCGCCTGCGCGCTCCACGCGCAGCACCGTCAGCTCACGGAAACGCAGCTCATTGCGGACACGCTGCGGGTACTTGTCTGCTTTGGTTTTTGTCATCATCGATTGCCTTCGTGAACGGTAAATAGATATATCTAAACTTGATGCAAATGATAATGATTGCCAACTAAAAAGAATGCAAGTCTTTTTTTGATATAGTCAAAACAAACCGCATCAAAATCCACAGCCATAAAATAATTTCATATATATCAACATATTAAAAAATAAATAGCAACCAGCATTGCGAACATTCATTTTTTAGATATAAATTAGATATATCAAAAACAGCAGGAGGTAACCATGCGACATCATCATGAAGAAGGGCGTGGGCCACGCGGGCGCCACGGTGATCCCAGCGAACACGGCGACCATGGCCGCCGCGGCGGCGGACGTCGCCAGCGTTTCTTTGGCCACGGCGAACTGCGGCTGATCATTCTGGATATCCTCAGCCGCAGCGCCAGCCATGGCTATGAGCTGATCAAAGAGATCGAAACGCTTACCCAGGGGAACTACAGCCCCAGCCCGGGGGTGATCTATCCGACGCTGGATCTGCTCCAGGACCAGGGCCTTATCAGCGTGGAAGACGACAACGGACGCAAGAAAATCCTTATCAGCGAGGAAGGAAAACAGCTGCACGCCGAGAACCAGGAGCACCTGGCCCATATCCAGGAGCGCCTGCAGGCGCGGATGGTCGGCTGCGAGCTGCGCCGCGATCCGCAGATGAAGCGCGCGCTGGAAAACTTCAAAGCGGTCCTCGACCTGAAAGTGAACCAGCAGGCCAGCAGTGCCGCCCAGCTCAAGCAGATCATCGGCATTATTGACCGGGCGGCGATGGAGATCTCTCAGCTCGACTAAGCCTCTTTTTTCACCACCGGCTGCCCCGCGCTGGGGCAGCCCGCACCACGGCGGATCGCCCCGTCTATTGCCGCCAGGCAGAAAATCTCGTCAGCTCAGGAATAAAACGTGCCAATAGTGGCGCAATGAGATTAAATTTTACACAATTCGTCTTTTGCTTTGCATTTATCCCGATTTTCACCGCTTCTGCCGAACTGGCGTAATCCCTGCAATACTTAATCCAGTATCGTGTGATACGTCCGCCCCAGGAGCACATTTTGAACAGGTTACCTTCCAGCGCATCGGCTCTGGCCTGCAGCGCACACGCACTGAATCTCATTGAAAAGCGCACGCTTGATCATGAGGAAATGAAAGCACTTAACCAGGAGGTCAGGGAATACTTTAAAGAGCATGTGAATCCGGGGTTTTTAGAGTATCGAAAATCGGTCACAGCCGGCGGGGATTACGGAGCCGTAGAGTGGCAAGCGGGAGGGTTAAATACGCTTGTCGACACCCAGGGACAGGAGTTTATCGACTGCCTTGGTGGGTTTGGCATCTTCAATGTAGGGCACCGTAATCCAGTTGTGGTATCCGCCGTCGAGAATCAACTCGCGAAACAACCGCTTCACAGTCAGGAGCTGCTGGACCCGCTACGCGCGATGCTGGCGAAAACCCTGGCAGCCTTAACGCCCGGCAAGCTCAAATACAGTTTCTTCTGCAACAGCGGTACCGAATCGGTAGAGGCGGCCATCAAGCTGGCGAAAGCCTATCAGTCGCCGCGCGGTAAATTTACCTTCATCGCCACCAGCGGCGCCTTCCACGGTAAATCGTTGGGCGCGCTGTCGGCCACCGCCAAGTCGACCTTCCGCAAGCCGTTTATGCCGCTGCTGCCGGGCTTCCGCCACGTGCCGTTCGGCGATATCAACGCCATGCGCACCATGCTGAGCGAGTGCAAGAAAACCGGCGACGACGTCGCGGCGGTGATCCTCGAGCCGATTCAGGGCGAAGGGGGCGTGATCCTCCCGCCAACGGGGTATTTGCCGGCGGTGCGTAAACTGTGCGACGAGTTTGGCGCATTGCTGATCCTCGACGAAGTGCAGACCGGCATGGGCCGCACCGGCAAGATGTTCGCCTGTGAGCATGAGAACGTCCAGCCGGACATTCTGTGTCTGGCGAAAGCGCTCGGCGGCGGTGTGATGCCGATCGGCGCGACGGTGGCGACGGAAGAGGTCTTCTCGGTGCTCTTCGATAACCCGTTCCTGCACACCACCACCTTCGGCGGCAACCCGCTGGCCTGTGCGGCGGCGCTGGCGACGATCAACGTGCTGCTGACGCAAAACCTGCCGGCGCAGGCGGCGCAGAAAGGCGATATGCTGCTGGACGGTTTCCGCCTGCTGGCGCAGGAGTATCCGGACCTGGTGAATGAAGTGCGCGGGAAAGGCATGCTGATGGCTATCGAGTTTGTTGATAACGAGATTGGCTACGACTTTGCCAGCGAGATGTTCAGACAGCGGGTGCTGGTCGCCGGGACGTTAAACAACGCCAAGACGATCCGCATTGAACCGCCGCTGACCCTCACCCTTGAGCAGTGCGAGCAGGTACTGAAGGCGGCGCGCAAGGCGCTGGCGGCCCTGCGCGTTTCGGTTGAAGAAGCGTAATAAAGTGTCCTTCACCCTCTCCCTCTGAGAGGGTGAAGGATAACCCTCACACCTGCGGTAACAGGCCGATAAAGCTGCGCTTCTGCCGCGGCTGCGACATCATCTCCTCCAGCTTTTCGACGCAGGCTAAATAGTGCGGCGTCTTCTTATGCGCCAGCACCGCCTCATCGTCTTTATAGGCTTCGTAGATAAAAAAGCGGGTTTTCACCTCGGGATCCTGCAGGACATCAAAGCGCAGGTTGCCAGGCTCCCGCAGCGCGCCCTCGTGGTTGGCGCGAAACACCTCGAGAAACTCATCCACCCGCTCGGGTTTAATATTGATCTCCACTAGCGTGACGTTCATTTCAGCTCTCCCTGTTTCTCTTCCTGCCAGAACTGATACGCTTCGCGCGCGTTCAGATTCTCATGCACCACCTTTTTCACCGCCTTCAGCATCGCGCGCGGGGCGCTGGACTGGAAGATATTGCGCCCCATATCCACCCCGGAAGCCCCCTGGTCGATCGCCCGCCAGCACATCTCCAGCGCCTCATGCTCCGGCAGTTTTTTACCGCCGGCGATAACGATCGGCACCGGACAGCTGGCGGTCACTTTTTCAAAGCCTTCCTCAACGAAATAGGTCTTCACAAACTGCGCCCCCATTTCGGCGGCAATCCGGCTGGCCAGCGAGAAGTAGCGCGCATCGCGGGTCATCTCTTTGCCGACGCCGGTAACCGCCAGGACCGGCATACCGTAGCGATTGCCGGCGTCCACCAGTTTGATGATGTTATTGATCGACTGATGTTCGTATTCGCTGCCGATATAGACCTGCGCCGCCACCGCGCATACGTTGAGCCGCAGCGCGTCTTCCATCGCCACCGCCACGCATTCGTTGGAGAGTTCGCTCAAAATCGAATTGCCGCCGGAGGCGCGGAGCACCACCGGCTTATTGGTGGCCGCCGGTACCTGGCTGCGCAGTACGCCGCGGGTACACATCAGCACGTCGGTGTCGGCAAACAGCGGCGCAATCGACAGGTCGATACGCTCCAGCCCGGTGGTTGGCCCCTGGAAGTAACCGTGATCGAAGGCCAGCATCACCGTGCGGTTGCTGTGCGGATTAAAAATGCGCGCCAGCCGCGACTGCATGCCCCAGTCCAGCGAGCCGCAGCCTTTCAGGGTATACAGCGTATTCTGCTGCGGGCGGTCAATACCGAAGTCCTTCCCCTCTTTGATATCGTCTAAATCTGCCATCTCATCCTCCGTCAGAAGTCGTAGTTGTTGATGTTCTCTTTGCTGAACACCACGCGCTCCGGCAGCAGCACGATACCGTTGCCCTTCGCCTCATACTGGTAGCCCTGCACGCTGTTCGGTTCGACCTTCAGCGAGCCGATATCTTTCACCTCAACGCTGTCGCCCACGTTAAGATCGCCCTTTTTCAGCAATCGATCGGCGACGTTAACCGCAATTTTGCCCTGCTGAACCACATCCCACAGGCCGAACGCTTTCACCGTGCCGCGCTCAACGTACGGACGCATCACGTTCGGCGTACTAAAGCCGACAATCGCCACGCCCTGACGCTTGAGGTTCTCTGCCGCCTGCGCCGCCGCCGGCAGCGCATTGGCATCCGGCGCGATAATGGCGTCGAGATCCGGATACGCTTTTAAGATCCCCTCGGCGGTTTGCAGCGATTTGGTGGCATCGTTATAGCCAAACTGGGTGGTGACGATTTGCCACTGCGGATGTTCTTTTTCGATTTTGGCTTTGGCTTCCTTCACCCACTGGTTCTGGTCGGTCACCGTCGGGCTGGAGTAGAAAAACGCGACTTTGGCGGCAGGTTTGCTGACCTGCTTTTCCGCCATCTCGACCAGCAGGCCGCCAAGCTGCTGCGGCGTGCCCTGATTGATATAGATGCTGCGGCACTCCGACTTGGTATCGGAATCCCAGGTCAGGACTTTCACCCCGCGCTGCATCGCCCGCTTCAGCGCCGGACACAGGCCGTCCGGCGAGACGGCGGAAACGATAATCGCGTTGTAGCCCTGGTTGACGAAGTTGTTGATAAGCTGCACCTGGCCGGAGACGCTGGGCTCGGTGGGGCCGTCATAGGTGACATCCACGCCCAGCGCTTTCCCCGCCTCTTTCGCGCCGTTGCCGCCGCTGGTAAAGAAGCCGACGCCGACCAGCTTAGGAATAAAGGCGATGCGGTCCGCCGCCTGCGCGGTAACCACGCTCATCGCCAGCGCCAGCACGATCAGTTTTAATTTCATTTTATGCTCCGATTGTTTTATGCGAGAAAAGACGCCGCCAGGTCGCGCGCACCCATTCACGGTGCAGGCTCAGCGAACGCCCCATCACCACCACAACCAACAGCGCCCCTGACAGCGCGCTCGACACCTGGTTGGGGATGCCGACCATCTGTAAACCCTGTTGCAGATACCCCACCAGCAATGCCGCCAGCGCGGTACCCAGTATCGATCCCGAGCCGCCGTAAATATTGGCCCCGCCGAGCACCGCCGCGGTCAGCGCCGGCATCAGCAGGTCGCGGCCTAAATCCGAACGTGCCGAGCCGAAATAGGAGACCATCACCAGCGCCGCGACCGCCGAGGCGACGCCAACCAGGCCATACAGCACGTACGGGATGCCGTTCACCGACAGCGCGGCATAGCGCGCGGCGCGCGGGTTTTGCCCGAGTAAAAAGAGGTGGCGGCCAAAGCGCCCGCGATGGGTCAGCAGCCAGAAGAAAAAGGTGATAATCGCGAACAGCACCAGCGGCAGCGGCAGTCCGGCGAGGGTTAAATTGGCGAAGGCGGTGAAGCTATCGGGAAAACCGCCAATCCCCTCGTAACCGGTCGCGCCGGCCATCCCGGAAAGCAGCAGCGCGCCGCCGCCGTACAGATACAGCGTACCAAGCGTGATCACCAGCGGGCTGATGCCGGTGTAGTGGATCAGCGCGGCGTTGAATAACCCGCACAGCAGTCCCAAGAGCAACGTCAGCGATACCGCGAGCCACAGCGGCCAGCCCGCCTGAGTCATCACCCCGAGGGCGATGGCGCACAGGCCGATGGTCGAGCCCAGCGAAATATCGATCCCGCCGCTGATGATCACCAGCGTCAGCGGCAGCGCGACGATGCCGATGCAGATAAAGTCGCTGGTGCTAAAGAGCAGCATATTGAGATCCAGCATGCGCGGATTCAGCGCGCCGAACAGCAGGATCTCCACGATCAGCAACGCCAGCAGCGCGCTTTCCCAGTTAAGCTTCAGCTTCATTTAAGCCACCTCTTTGCTTTTGCGTTCGGGAAAGCGGGCAACCTGTTTCCCCCCTTTGTTACCGGGCTGGAAACGGCTGTACTTTAGCGCCCGCTGATGGCGGGCCAGCGCCTGGCGCAGGCGGCCATCGAGCACCAGCACACCGAGCAGCACCAGACCGGCGATAAAGTCATTCCACCAGGCGGGAAGGCGGAACAGCACCAGTACGGTGTCGATTTGGGTAAGGAAAAAGGCGCCGAGAAACGCGCCGAGCAGCGTACCGGTACCGCCAAGCAGCGAGATCCCGCCCAGTACGCAGGCGGCGATGGCTTTCATCTCCAGGCCGCTGCCGGTCTGATTAGGCACAAAGCCAATCTGCGCGGCGAAGACGATCCCGGCGCAGGCCGCCAGCATACCGTTGAGGGTAAAGGCCAGCATCCGCGTGCGGTTGACCGCCACGCCCAGCTGGCGCGCGGCGGCGAGGTTATCGCCAACGGCGTAAAAATCACGACCAAAGGCGGTGCGCGACAGCAGCCAGCCGCCCGCCAGCAGCAGCGCCAGCACCAGCCAGCCCAGCGGCGACACGCCGAGAAACGCAGGCTCCGAGAGCGATTTCAGGCTGTCGGGCAAGCCCTCGATCCATTTCCCGCCGGTCCACAGCAACATCACCCCGCGATACAACCCCAGCGTGCCGAGCGTCGCGACGATCGCCGGAATGCGCAGCCCCACCACCAACAGGCCGTTAAACGCCCCGGCCAGCGCGCCAATCGCCAGCGCGAAGGCGATGGCCGTCGCCAGCCCGTAGCCGTTGTTCAGCGCCACGCCGACGGCGATGGCGCATAGCCCAACGGTGGAGCCTACCGACACGTCAATATTGCGGGTCAGCATCACCAGGGTCGCGCCCAATGCCAGCAGGCAGAGGATTTGCGAGCTGGCGAAAATCATCGCCAGGGTCTGCAGGCTGAAATAGGCTGGATTGAGCGCCACCAGCACAACAAAGAGCGCCACGATGGCAAAGAAGGCGCTCAGTTCGCGATTCTTGAGTAACGTTTTCATGCCTGCCCTCCAAAGGCCAGGGTCATCATGCGATCGACGGTGACCGCCTGCCGCGCCAGCTCGCCGCTGTAGCGGCCCTGATGCATCACCAGCACCCGGTCGGCCAGGCCGATGAACTCATCCAGATCGGAGGAGATCATCAGCACTGCCACATTTTGCGCGGCGACGCTTTTCAGCAGCTGATAGATATCGGCGCGGGCGGAGACATCCACGCCGCGCGTCGGCTCATCGACAATTAGCAGCAGCGGGTTGGCCTCCAGACAGCGCGCCAGCAGCACCTTCTGCTGGTTACCGCCAGAGAGAGTGCGCACCGGCTGATCGCCATCGGCCAGCTTGATCCCCAGCGCCCGGTGATAGCGCTCAACCACCGCCGCCTCCCGTTTCCCCTGCTGCCACCACGACGGCTGATTGAACATCACCGTGTTCCAGCGCACCGGCGCATCAAGAAACAGCCCCGAGACCTGGCGGTCTTCCGGCAGATAGACCAGCCCGCTGGCCAGCCGGGCTCGGGTGCTGTCATTACTAATCTCGCGATTCTCCAGCCAGATCCGCCCGGCGCGTGGTGGACGCAGGCCGTATAAGGTTTCAGCAAATTCGGTGCGCCCGGATCCCACCAGCCCGGCGAGGCCGACGATCTCCCCGGCGCGGATCTCCAGATTGAGATCGATAAAGCCTTCTCCGGTAAGATCCTCCACCCGCAGCACGGGAAAATCCTGCGCCTGGGTGCGGCGGTTGCCCGGCAGCGCCAGCCACAGCTTTTGCGTGTCGCTCAGCGTATGGTCGCGGCTGGCCGGCGTCATAGCGCTAATCAGTTGCTCATCGCGGTAAGTTGCGGTCTCGCCGCTCAGCACTACCGCCCCGTCGCGCATCACCGAAATATGACTGGCAAGCTGGCGGATTTCGGGCAGTTTGTGCGAGATAAACACGATCCCCACGTCCAGCGCCTGTAACGCGCGGATCTGGCTAAACAACCTCTCCGTTTCCCCCGGGGTTAAAGAGGCGGTGGGTTCATCAAGGATCAGGATCCGCGCTTCGCGCATCAGGCCGCGCAGGATCTCGACCATCTGTTGATCGGCTACCTCGAGCGTGCTGGCGCTGGCATCGAGGTTGATCTGGCAGTTCAACTGCTGCAGTTTTTCCTGCAGTCGCGCGGCGGTATCCGCCCGCTTCGGCAAACGAAAGAGAATGTTCTCGCGCACGCTGAGGTTGGGAAACAGCATCGGCTCCTGCGGCACCAGATAGATGCCCAGCTGGTGGGCCAGCGCCGGGCTGAGGCGCGCAAACGCGCGGTCGCCGATCGTCAGTTCACCGCTATCCGGGGTTTCGACGCCGGCGATGATCTTCATCAGCGTCGATTTACCCGCGCCATTGCCTCCCATCAGGGCATGCACCTGGCCCGCGCATAGCGTAAAGTCGATGCCCTTCAGCACGGCAACGCCGGAGAACTGTTTGCGGATCTGGCGAGCTTCAAGCAGTGGCTTCATCGTCGCGCCTCGTTTGAACAAATGATTTTTAAATTTAATAATGTTCAAAAGTGTAGACGGTGAACTATATTTACAACCGTGCGAAGATCACAGTTTGGCGCTTTAGATCCTCAGGAAAAAATGGGCCAGCGATGAAAGATCCGTTTTGCCAGTCGGCTCACACTTTCCGGCCGCGCAATAGCGAACATATGATCTAAATTTTTATAAGAGTTCAATTTATGAGCGAAAAACGCATTACGGAAGAGAACCGCTACGCCGGGCTGGCGTTAGCCGAGGAAGAGCTGGTGGCGCGGGTGGCGTGGTGCTACTACCACGACGGCCTGACGCAAAATGACATCGGCGAGCGTTTGGGGCTGCCGCGGCTGAAGATTTCCCGCCTGCTGGAGAAAGGCCGTCAGTCCGGGGTGATCCGCGTGCAGATCAACTCGCGCTATGAGGGCTGTCTGGCACTGGAAAGTGAACTCCAGCAGCGTTTTGGCCTCAAGATTGCCCGCGTACTGCCGGCGCTCAACACCCCGCCGATGAATACCCGGCTGGGTATCGGCGCGGCGCAGTCGCTGATGGGCATTCTGCAGCCGGGACAGCTGCTGGCGGTCGGCTTCGGCGAAGCCACCATGAGCTGCCTGCAGCATCTCAGCGGCTTTATCGGCTCGCAGCAGGTGCGGCTGGTGACCCTCTCCGGCGGCGTCGGCCCCTATATGACCGGTATTGGCCAGCTGGATGCCGCCTGCAGCGTCAGCATTATCCCGGCGCCGCTGCGGGTCTCTTCGGCGGAGGTCGCCGAGATCCTGCGCCGTGAGTCGAGCGTGCGCGACGTGATCCTCGCGGCGACGGCGGCGGACGCGGCGGTGGTTGGCATCGGCGCCATCGATCAGCGGCGCGACGCGACCATCCTGCGCTCCGGCTATATCAGCGAGGGCGAACAGCTGATGTACGCCCGCAAAGGCGCGGTCGGCGACATTTTAGGTTATTTCCTGCAGGCCGACGGCAGGCCGGTAGAAGGACTGGAGATCCATCGGGAACTGCTCGGCGTGACCCTTGATGAGCTAGCGCAGCTGCCGACCATCGTTGGCGTCGCCGGGGGAGAAGAAAAAGCGCAGGCGATTTATGCCGCTCTGATTGGCAAGCGCATTAATGGCCTGGTAACGGAAGAGACAACAGCACGCGCGGTGCTTACCCTGGCCTCCTGACGGCCTGGCGCCGCGCGACAACAGCGAGGCGCATGTCATGAGTTACCTGTTAGCGTTAGATGCCGGGACCGGCAGCATTCGGGCGGTTATTTTCGATCTTAATGGCCGCCAGCTGGCGGTAGGCCAGGCCGAATGGAAACACCTGAGCGTTGATAACGTCCCCGGCTCGATGGAGTTCGACCTTACCACCAACTGGCAGCTGGCCTGCCAGTGCATTCGCCAGGCGCTCGACGCCGCCCGGCTCTCTGCCGCCGATATTCAGTCTGTCGCCTGCTGTTCGATGCGCGAAGGCATCGTTCTCTATGACCGCAACGGCGAGGCCATCTGGGCCTGCGCCAACGTCGATGCCCGCGCCAGCCGCGAAGTGGCGGAGCTTAAGGAGATCCACGACTATCGCTTCGAATCCGAGGTATACGAGGTCTCGGGACAAACCCTGGCGCTCAGCGCCATGCCGCGCCTGCTGTGGCTGGCGCACCACCGCCCCGATATCTACCGCAAAGCGGCAACCATCACCATGATCAGCGACTGGCTGGCGGCGAAGCTTTCCGGCGAGCTGGCGGTCGACCCGTCAAACGCCGGCACCACCGGCATGCTCGATCTGTTCAGCCGCGACTGGCGTCCGGCGCTGCTGGATATGGCCGGGCTGCGCGCCGATATGCTGTCGCCGGTCAAAGAGACCGGTACCCTGCTGGGCGCCGTCACCGAAGCGGCGGCGCAGCAGAGCGGCCTGCGCGCCGGGACGCCGGTGGTGATGGGCGGCGGCGACGTCCAGCTCGGCTGCCTGGGCCTTGGGGTGGTGCGCGCCGGGCAAACCGCGGTACTCGGCGGCACTTTCTGGCAGCAGGTGGTCAACCTGCCGCAGGTGCGGACCGATCCGCAGATGAATATTCGCGTTAATCCTCACGTGATTCCCGGCATGGCGCAGGCGGAATCGATCAGCTTCTTTACCGGCCTGACCATGCGCTGGTTTCGCGACGCCTTCTGCGCTGAAGAAAAACTGATTGCCGAGCGGCTCGGCGTCGATGCCTATTCGCTGCTGGAGGAGATGGCCAGCCGCGTCCCCGCCGGTTCCCACGGCGTGATGCCTATTTTTTCCGACGCCATGCACTTTAAGCAGTGGTACCACGCCGCGCCGTCGTTTATTAACCTCTCCATCGATCCGGAGAAGTGCAATAAAGCGACCCTGTTCCGCGCGCTGGAAGAGAACGCGGCGATTGTCTCCGCCTGCAACCTCGCGCAGATCTCGCAGTTCTCCGGAGTGACATTCGACAGCCTGGTGTTTGCCGGCGGCGGCTCTAAAGGCGCGCTGTGGAGCCAGATCCTCAGCGACGTCACCGGTCTGCCGGTGCGGGTGCCGGTGGTCCGCGAAGCCACCGCTCTGGGCTGCGCCATCGCCGCCGGAACCGGCGCCGGGCTGTATGACGATATGGCCAGCACCGGAGAGCGGTTAGTGAGCTGGCACCGCGAGTTCACCCCAAATCCGCAGCATCGCGAGCTGTATCAGGAGATGATGAGCAAATGGCAGACGGTGTACGCCGATCAGCTTGGCCTTGTCGATAGCGGACTGACAACGTCGATGTGGCAGGCGCCGGGTCTGGAACGCCGCCAGCGCGTTGCGTCTTCCCCCTCACCCTAACTACCGGCGCCGCTCCGCCTTTCCCCCCTCTCCCTTTGGGAGAGGGCCGGGGTGTGGGGCAACGCTTCGCCGTTCTTTGAATCCCATCACAATCACCGCACTCCCCTTTTCCCTTTTTCTCCACGATGGCTAAATTAGTAACTCATCCGACCACATAACAATAATTTTACATTGGAAGCCACTATGAGCCGCTATCCGTCGCTTTTCGCCCCGCTTGAGCTGGGCTTCACAACGCTCAAAAACCGCGTGTTGATGGGCTCAATGCACACCGGGCTGGAAGAGCTACCGGACGGCGCGCAGCGGCTGGCGGCCTTTTACGCCGAGCGCGCCCGTCACGGCGTGGCGCTGATCGTCACCGGCGGCATCGCTCCGGCGCCCTCTGGCGTCACCATGGCCGGCGGCGCGGTACTCAACGACGCCAGCCATCTGGCGCATCATCGCCATATTACCGATGCGGTACATCAGGAAGGCGGCAAAATCGCTCTGCAGATCCTGCACACCGGCCGTTACAGCTACCAGCCCGCGCTAGTGGCCCCCTCGGCGCTACAGGCGCCGATCAACCGTTTTACCCCCCATGAACTGAGCCACGATGAGATCCTGACACTGATCGATGATTTTGCCCACTGCGCCCAGCTGGCGCGCGAAGCGGGCTATGACGGCGTCGAGGTGATGGGCTCTGAGGGCTATCTGATTAACGAATTTCTCGCCGCGCGCACTAACCAGCGCGACGACCAATGGGGCGGCGATTATGCCAGGCGCATGCGTTTCGCCGTAGAGGTGGTGAAGGCGGTGCGCCAGCGCGCCGGCTACGATTTCATTATCATTTACCGTCTGTCGATGCTCGATCTGGTCAACGACGGCAGCACGCTGGCGGAAGTCACCGAACTGGCCAAAGCGATTGAAGCGGCGGGAGCGACCATCATCAACACCGGGATTGGCTGGCACGAAGCGCGCATTCCGACCATCGCCACGCCGGTACCGCGCGGAGCTTTCAGCTGGGTCACCCGCAAGCTGAAGGGCGCGGTGTCGATCCCGTTGATCACCACCAACCGCATTAACGATCCGCAGGTCGCGGAGGATATTCTCGCCCGCGGCGATGCCGATATGGTATCGATGGCCCGCCCGTTCCTTGCCGACGCCGAATTTATATCAAAAGCGCAGGACGATCGCGCCGATCAGATCAACACCTGCATCGGCTGCAATCAGGCGTGTCTCGATCGGATCTTCGTCGGCAAAGTCACCTCCTGTCTGGTCAACCCGCGCGCGTGTCATGAAACCCTGATGCCGGTCCTGCCTGCCAACGCGCCTAAACGGCTGGCGGTGGTCGGCGCCGGGCCTGCCGGTCTGGCCTTCGCCGTAAACGCTGCCGCCCGCGGTCATCACGTCACTTTGTTTGATGCGCTCCCGGAGATCGGCGGTCAGTTTAATATCGCCAAACAGATCCCCGGCAAAGAGGAGTTTCACGAGACGCTGCGTTACTACCGCACCATGCTCGATCTCCATGGTGTCGATCTACGCCTGAACACCCGCGTCACGACAGACGATCTGCTGGCGTTCGATGAGACGATCCTCGCCACCGGCATCGCCCCGCGCCTGCCGGCGATCGACGGGATCGATCATCCAAAAGTGCTGAGCTACCTTGATGTCTTGCGCGATAAAGCGCCGGTTGGCGCGAAGGTGGCGATTATCGGCTGCGGCGGTATCGGCTTCGACACCGCGATGTTTTTAAGCCAGTCGGGCGCGGCCACCAGCCAGGATATCGGCGAGTTCTGCCGCGAATGGGGTATCGATACCAGCCTGCAAACGGCGGGAGGGCTGAGTGCTGAAGGCCCGCAACTGAGTAAAAGCCCGCGACAGATTGTGATGCTGCAGCGCAAAGCCAGCAAACCGGGCGAAGGGCTCGGCAAAACCACCGGCTGGATCCACCGCGCGACGCTGCTGGCGCGCGGGGTGAAAATGATCCCGGCGGTCAGCTATGAAAAGATCGATGATGAAGGGTTACATGTCACTATCGGCGGCGAGCTCCAGTTGCTGGCGGTCGATCAGGTGGTGATCTGCGCCGGTCAGGAAC
>SKEY01000127.1_pt1 | contig 130520 bp, 85 predicted proteins | sample 4843871 | NCBI WGS metagenome assembly SKEY01 (sample SAMN11008797, study PRJNA524170) | human gut metagenome | biome: Human fecal sample; material: Feces; isolation source: fecal sample from pouch patient p36 | host: Homo sapiens | place: Israel: Tel-Aviv | collected 2016-12-04
TGCAAAAGTAATGCTATAAAACATACAATCCAAATTTATCGGGCATTATTTTGCAAGTTTTTTACGGCAACGGATATCGGGTACATTATAATATAGGATACCCTATTTAGAGTCTATATTCATCTAAAATAACTAAGTTCGCATCAAAATAGAGTTGGAAGAGAGTGTCGAATTTCGTTTTCGAGTTTGTTAGCCGAACCTTAAACCTATTTCTTCATCCCTCGTACGGGAAACTAATCTGAATGCCACACTAAATTAAAAAATTATGTCGAGACCAATCAAGAAAGGATTAAGTTATTTTCCACTGGACACCGATATGCTGTCCGATCGAAAAATACGTCGCTTATTTCAAAATTATGGATGCGAAGGTTTCTCCACCTACATGGCGATCCTGTGTGAAGCGTATGGCACCACGGGATATTACATCCGATACACGGACGATTTCTGTTTTGATATCGGATTTACGCTCAATCTGAAGGAAGAACAGATCCGTGAGATCATCGGATTTTGTGTTGAGATCCGATTATTTAATCAGGAACTATTCGCCCTGCAAGGAATCCTCACATCTTTCGGAATCCAATCCCGCTATCGGGAAATCAACAAGCGGAGCATATCCCGTATCTCCCCCGAATGGGAAATCCGGGAAGAGACCGCCCCTACTTCTACGGTAGAAATATCGGTTCCTGTTACAGAAACCCCGGTTTTAGCGACAGAAACAGCCCCAAAAGGAAAAGGAAAAGGAAAAGGAAATAAAACAAACACGGTAACAAAAATTCAAGCTAGAAATGAACATTCGACCTCAAATGATAACGGAGAGGCAGGCCGCAGAGCCGAGTTACTCCAAATGGCAGCCAACGCCACAAGCGCTAGCCGACATGCGTAAACGATACGGCGACGCCCAAGGTTTCCTATCGATATTCACCCCCGATCTACAGATCGCCGCCGCCCGTCACCCGGAGCGGACCTATACGGGCACGGCCCCTACGCTGGCCACGATAGCCGTCGGCTACGGTGAACCGGTAGCTATCGTATGGATCTGCATCCAGCTGGAGAACGTAAACCTGTTCGCGGGGGTAAAAGAGAAAATGCCCGTCAGCCGCCAAAAAGAGCTGTCAGCCTTGATTCTCACAGAGTACCCATTTTTAAAGGCTTCCGAGATACTCCTTTTCTTCCACCGGCTGAAATGCGGACGGTACGGACGCTTCTACGGATCGGTGGATGCCTTGACCATCACGACCTCGCTCCTGCAATTCATGGACGAGCGACGGAAAGAGAGCGTCCGCTACCGGCAACCGGACACGGCAGCTCCCGCCACGACCACGCCCTCCTCGAGTGGTATCACGTATGAAGAGTATTTAAGATTAAAAAAACAAAAACAGCAACACCATGAACACGAATAGAATCTATGGCCATCAAGAGTTGGCCCTTTTATATTTCCCGAACGTACTCCCCTCCTCGGCCTCCACACAATTGACCCGTTTCATCCGCCGGGACCCGGAGCTACTGTCTGCCCTCGAAGCCATCGGCTATCGTAAAGGCATCCGCCTTTACACGCCCTTGCAAGTGCGGACCATCGTCGATCATATGGGCGACCCCGAGAATTGGAATCTTTAATTTCCAAGCCTCAATTATCAATTTTCCATTATTAACGGCATAACGGTGATTTCTCCCGTAATCCAACTCTTTTTTTCGAGCGAATCACGGCCGTAAATGTTCTCAAAAAAACACGTACATGTTTTTCGAAAAACACGTACGACTTTTTCCGAAAACACGTACGTCTTTTTTTCGGGTACAAATCCCGACATTGACCGACACTGACCGACTGCCCTTTTTTCAGTCTCTTACCTTTGCGGAAAAAAGAAATGATGAATAAACTTGTATGTATCGGGCTAATTACCCTATCCGCATTGTCTTGCTCGGTTTCACGAGATAACAAGCAAAGGCTGTATAAACACGAGAAAGACTCCCTCTCGGCAATCCGTATCGACCATCTCTTTCGCCAAGCCAAAAGCGACAGCCGGAATCACCTATCGGCCACCCTGCGCCAAGTAACCTTCTCTTCCCCCGACAGTTCCGGGCGGCAATATCCGCTGTCCGTGACCACCGCCACCCTGCAAGAACAATCCCGGCGATCGGCAACGGACACCTCTTCCCTATCCAGCGCCCAACGATCCACGCAAACCAGTACCGCCACGCACGTATCGCAGGAGAGCAAGGAGCGAAAAAGACAGGCGACCCCTTGGTGGCTATGGCTAGCGCCGGGCCTTGCCCTCATCGTGATTCTCAAAAAAACGACCTCGACAAAATAAAAACTCATCCTATGAACCATAAAAGAAATAAGTATCAGAAAAGAATAAATATACAATTAACAGTAGCCGTGATGTTATGCCTAGCCGGCCTCTCGCTGCTGTTCATGGGATTCTGGTGTAGCCCCACGGGAGAGATCCATAATTCCGTATTAATCGGCTTCGGTGAGGTCTCCACTTTCGCCGGCGCCCTATTCGGGGTGGATTACAAATATAAGGAGAAAAGGAACTATTAAGAAAAAAATAGAATTTCGAAATGCTAAACAACACTATTACGAAAATACCGGAGATATTATTTGCTTATATACAGGAAGAAGTATATGTTTGTTGTGAGAACTCTGTAAATACAAATTTTCATTACAATGTGAAGTTTGGTATCCGAATATAGACTACGGGAAACACGCAAGTATTTATTGGGGAGCCACATCTGTCATTGAGAGTGATCGCTTCTTGTAAATATAGAAAATATTAAATTGCAAATTTGTCTCTTATGAAAGCTATACTAATTATTACCATGTTTTTAATTACAGCTTTATCAAATGCTCAACAAAGAATAGATCTTTATGGGAATAAAGCTAGTTACCAAAAAGTAAATCTTAGCAAAGTAGCGAAAGAAGTTGTATATGTTCCTTTAGAAACGACCAATGAATCTTTACTAAGCGAAGAGTTACAAATCCATTATGGAAAAGACGCAATCTTTGTGGGAGATTTGCAGACCGGGTCTCTTTTCCGATTCGATAAGTCCGGCAAGTTCTTGAATAAAATAGGCAATAAAGGTGATGGACCGGAAGAGTATCCCTCGGCTGTCTATTTTTATGTGGATGAATCCGGCAATTGCGTGTATGTGATAAGTCCGCAAACAAAATCGCTGTATCAATATACATGCGAGGGAAAGTTCCAACGGAAAATCTCTTTCGAGGAATCTCCTTGGACAATACAAAAGATAGGAGGCGATTTTCTCTTTTACAACAATCGGTTCAACAGAATAGAAAACAAGAGCGACGTGAAAGAGCTTTTCCTTGCGGATAGCGATGGCAAAATCGTTCAGTCCTTACCTACCACGATTACCGACAACCAAATGGACATGCTGCTGTTTGAAATGCCCTTCTTCTATCAATACAAAGGAAATACTTACTATAAGAATCCGCTGTTGGACCAAGTATATCTGGTACACGCCCCTCTTCAGTTGGAACCTGTATATACAATCTATACAGGCCCGATGGTACGAAGCAAGAACGACCTCAAGAACCCTCAAAATTTAGCGCAACAAGTCTCCGTTCGCAACATCGTGGAGACCGATAATATTCTATTAATTACTTATGCATATCAGAATATTTTTCACAACCTACTTGTCAATAAATCCGATGGCTCTTGCTCAAACTTACAAAATGAGCAGTATGGTTTTGTGGAAGATCTAAAACAAGGCCCCGATTTTGTACCCTATTGGATGGCTTCCTCCAACCAAAACGTATTAATTTCTCTATTGACAGAAGAAAAAAAGGAGAAACAAATGGAACAATTCAAGAAGGTAAGTTTGAATCAAAAAGAATTGGCAGACAGAAAATCTGGTGATAATCCTATTTTGATTATCGCTATACTTAAATAATTTATATATATTATCATTATTAAATATCATTCCATTATCATGATAACGATTCAACTTGTGTAATATTCATTGTTTAAATAATAAAAGAAACATGAAAGCCATAATCACAATCTCAGCGATATGCATACTTTTAACGGTAGGATGCAATCGAAACCCAGAGAATCCGGATAAGTTGCGAACCATACTTTTCGAGCGATGCATAGAAACAGAGCAAAAGATGAAAATCTCCGAGATAGCCGATACCATTGAGTATTTAGAGTTGAAGACTCCACATGATATCGTAATCTCCCGCATCTTAAACATTGTCTGCGGTGATAATTTCTGGTTGATTCACACAAGGCAAGGAATTTACAAATTTACGAGAACCGGTGAATTCGTTAAACAGATAGGCCGTCAAGGACAAGGACCCGACGAATATCTCTATATTCTAGGCATAGATATAAATCCTACTCGAAAAGAGATCATCCATGCGGATACGCAACAGATCTTATATTATGATTACGATGGAAATTTTCTTCGGAAGGAGAAAATTAATGATTACTTTTTTAATATAGTCTTTGTGGATTCTGTATTATGGACTTGTAATCTTTGTATGCATATAGATAAATATATGGCTTGCGCATTGAGTTTAGCGGGTGATACCGTTACTGTCATGCCCAATCCGAATTATGGGATAGAGAGTCTCAACGAGGGATTTTCTTTTGTCTCCTCCTCTGAATTGAGAGAATTCTCGAAATATAAAGAGAATGTTTATATGAAAACCCGCTCGTCAAGAGATACCGTATATCAGTTATCGGGAACAAAATGGAGACCTTATCTCTATCTAGATATGGGTAAATACCAGATGCCCATAGAGTACGAGGCTTGGTATTCCGAGGACGCATATAACAAAAATGCGATTAATTATTGGAATATACCAAGATTGGAGGAAGACGATCGTTACTTCTTTTTCACCGCAGTCAGGCAAAAGCAGACTCAACGGGGAGAGAATGAGAATGATTACAAATTCGTGATTTACGATAAAAAAGAGAGGGAGGGTTTTGTTGTGAAAAATGAGGACGGGATGAAAATCACCGACGATATTTTAGGTGGCCCCAATTTCTGGCCTCGTTGGAGTACTAACGACCTATACATTACGACCATGGAATGGTTCGACCTAGCGCAATGGATAAAGGATAAGAAACGCACCCTATCCCCTACCTTGCAAAAACAGTTCGAAAGTTGGGGAGAGGACACAAATCAACTGATCGTGTTGTGTAGAAAAAAGAGAACAAATATTTTGGCATTTGGGCAAAGAAGATAATCCCATCATAATATTAATGGAATAATTTTTGGTAGTACGAGCAAACTGTGTCAACTAAATATTTTTCATCCGTTGTCATATCCGGCTGAGCCAAATAGACATGAACCTATCATACACGATATACCCATCCGGTTGCCTCAATATAAACTCCTTATCTATTAATATCCTTAAGGAAGTATTCACGCTACTCACCGCCTTCAAATCATACTTTTTGATGAAGGCGGCAGCATTGACCTCCCGGACGATCCCTTCCTTGGCGATCGCTTTCAATAGCTGGATTTGATTAAATGTCAACAATTGGAAATAAGTCTGGTAGGTATATTCTTCTTCCCGTAAGATCTCCATCATGAGAGAATCAAGAAGCTCCGGAGAAAGTGTTTTTTCCGGTAAAGCGAAGAGACGGTTCAAAAGATATTGCACATACCAAGTATGCCCATCTACCCATGTGTACACCTTATCAAATATTTCTTCCGGAAGCTCCTTCCCTTCCTTCTCGAAGAAAGAATGGGCAAAGGAAAAATACACCTCCTTGCTGATCTTGTCTAAAAATAATTTTTGGGTGGATTGATAGAAGGGGCGCTTGATTGAGAAGAATATATATTCCATCAAGTGCTTTTTACTCCCCGAAAAGATAAAATGAACATTCGGCAAAAATTGAATATAAGAACGCAATAGGCCTTCCACCCCTTTCTCCGGATATTCCATGATTTGCTGGAACTCGTCAATAGCCAGATAACATTCTCTTCCAGACTGCCGCAAGTAGTCGAAAATCTCCTTCAGCGTCTCCTCCTCTTTCGAAGGGACGATATCCAAGGATACAGACGGAATGCCCGATAACTCATCCATTGTTATCACGGGACGGCAACTCTTAAAAAAAGAAAGCAAGGTCTTCAGCGTAGATTGAGAGAGACTATCCAGCTTACCTAAGATTTCCCTTCCCAACAAAGCGACAAACTCACGCAAATTTTGAGTAGAGAAAATATCTAAGTAGAAGCACTTGGCATTCTTCTCCTTTTCTTGTAGCGTATAAAAAACATTCTTGATCAAACCGGTCTTTCCCATACGGCGAGGGCTTACCAACGTGATATTTCTCCCATTATGAAGAGCGGATAAAATCACTTCAGTCTCTTTCTCCCGATCACAAAAATATTCTGGACCTTGATAACCAACTATTAAAAAAGGATTATTCATATTCAGCATCTTATTTGCATTACGCAATTCACGTAACGCAAATTACGTAATAAAAAACCAGAATAACAAGTAAACCGACTACTACTTACATATCCCGACACTCACCGACACTCGCCGATTCCCGTTTTTCAGAGGGTCTATCTTTGCATTGTCATTAGTAATTAACCTTTTAAAATTCAAAATTATGGCAGTGAAATTTAAAGTAGTAAAGCGTAAGGTATTGAACGGCGCAGAGAAAGACTCAGTAAAGAACTACGCGATCGCTAAAACGTCGGGGACTTCGGACCTCAACAAATTATGTAAACTGATTTGCTCTCGCTCCACGCTTTCGTCGGCGGACGTGAAAGCGGTGCTCGATTCATTAAACTGGGCGATGGATCTGGAACTTTCCTCCGGCAACGTGGTGCAATTGGGAGAATTTGGAAACTTCCGTATGTCTATTAACTCCGAAGGAACGAATACGCCCGAGGACTTCGACGCCACCAAGATAAAGGGGGCACGTATTATCTTTTTCCCGGGCTCGGCCCTGCGGACTACCCGCAATGAGGTGAATTTCGAGCCTCTGGAGGTTACGAAAAAGAGCGCAGGTTCTGATAGCGAAAGCCCGGACGAGATATGAGAAAAATTGACCTGATCGTGATTCATTGCTCGGCAACCCGTGAGAATACGGATTATAGCCCGGAGCAACTGGAGAGTGACCATAAGGCACGGGGATTCCTCCGTGCCGGTTACAACTTCTACATCCGTAAATCGGGAGAAGTAGTGAACCTGCGCCCGCTAGAGCAAATTCCGGCTCATGCGAGAGGACACAACAAACACAGCATCGGGATTTGCTACGAGGGTGGACTGGACATCACCGGACAGCCACGGGATACCCGCACACAGGCTCAAAAGACCTCGTTGTTACGTTTGATCCGGCATCTCTTAATCTGCTTTCCCGGCTCATGGGTCTGTGGGCACCGGGATCTCTCGGAGGACTTAAACGGAGACGGGACGATCTCGCCGGATGAATGGATCAAACAATGCCCCTCATTCAACGCGATCCCCGAATACAAAGAACTCGTGTATGAGCTACGAAAAAAATAAGTAAAAAATCTATGCTCCCACTAAGGGTTTTCAAATTTGGTTGCGACTATTAGTATAGAAACAACTTAAAATGGAGAATAGCATAGATCATATTATCACAAGGATATTAAGTGGCAACAGCTCCTCGGAAGATTTTCTTTCGCTGAGCGAATGGCTGAACGCAGACGAAAAGAACAAAAAAGAATTTCGGTTGCTAAAGAGTTATTGGGATGCGGAAGTCTCGTTCAGCCATTCCTTAATGCCTAATGTGTCCCTCGATAATTTGAGAAAGAAGATCGACGATCAAAGCAGGCAAAAGAGATTGAGGCTGATCCGTTTCATCGCTACTCCCATTGCGGCGGCAATCGCCTTTCTTGTTCTGTTTTTCGCTACGACGCACTTAAATACCCGGGAAGGGAAGGTTCAGCAATTCTATACCTATATAACCGATAAAAATAAATCTCATTTTACATTGGATGATGGTACGAAGATCATTTTGAACCGGAATAGTCGCTTTACCTACTCTGACGCATACGGTACGGATCAGCGAAAGGTTAATTTGGAAGGAGAAGCCTATTTCGAGGTGGCGAAAAATCCGGAAAGACCTTTCATCGTCGATATGGGAAATGCCTCCATACGGGTATTAGGAACGACCTTTAGTGTAAAAGCCGATAAAGGGAAGGATCAGATCACAGCCGTCCTGCTGGAAGGGTCTATCCGTTTCGAAAGCCCGACACAACAAGTCTTACTCGCTCCCGACCAGCAACTTACATTCATCCGTTCAACGAACAAGATTGATATCCAATCCGTCAACGCAAAAGAAAATCTGGCATGGAAAGACGGCTTGCTAAAGTATAAATCAATAGCGCTTTGTACCTTGCTGAATGAGCTTGAGAAAAGATACGAGATCCCGATCCATATAGAAAACAAGAGATTGCTGGACCCGAATGTCACTGTATCCGGAACATTCAGCGAGGATCAATCTTTAAAGGAGATTTTACAAGTAATATCTCGCAGTTTGCCGATCAAATGGTCACAAAGAGATGGAACTTACTATATTCAATAAAATAAAAATATCAACACATCTTAAAAAAAACAAGCAATGCCTATGAGATAACACGGATCATATCTTTCAAAAAAAACAAAACCGGCTGCAAAAATACAGCCGGCCCCATTAAAAAGAATTAATTCCTGCTTCTGCTACTCCACGACCAAATTTTGTGGCAGACGCATATTATCAACCTTTTATCAGTACAAAAATATGGAAAATGTTTCGTATTATAGGTCTTTTAGGTCCAAAGACTTAAAAAAAATGCTCTCGGTCCTAAAAATATCCTTTATTTTACTTTTCTTGACACTGTTCCAAGCGGTAGCGACTAATTCCTATTCACAATCTGTAACGATTTCCGTGAAGACAGATCAGGCCCCGCTAACCGATCTATTCGCTATTATAGAAAAACAAAGCGATTTCTTATTCTTCTATGTGGATTCTGACGTAAAGAACGTAAAAGTGAGCGTGAATGCCACTGATAAGTCCATAGAAAATATCTTATCGCAAGCACTACGCAACACGAGTTTGAAATATTCGATCGAAGGACGAAATATCAATGTATTTAATAAAAACATTGTCGCCCAGCAAACTAAAAAACGTATTACCGGTGTCGTTAAAGATGTGGAAGGAAACGCTATTATCGGCGCTAACGTTGTCGAGAAAGGCACGACCAACGGTACGATTACGGATCTGGACGGTAAATACATGATGGAAGTATCCTCAAACGCGACCCTTGAGTTTTCCTATATCGGTTACATGACACAGTTGCAACCGGTAGGCGGCAAAAACGAGATCAATGTAAACCTGAAAGAGGACACTCAAAAACTGGACGAGGTAGTCGTAGTAGGTTACGGTACACAGACAAAACGTGAGATTACCGGTTCTATCACCAATGTGACCGCTGAGGATTTCAACCAAGGTCTGACTCGTAACGCAGCGGATTTGTTACAAGGTAAGGTGGCCGGTTTAACGATCAATACGGGTTCCGGCGACGTAACGGGCAACTCGACGATTCAATTAAGAGGTATGTCAACCTTGCAAAAGGACCAAGGTCCGTTGGTTGTTATCGATAATGTACCGGGCATGGACATGTCTACGGTTAATCCGCAGGATATCGAATCTATCTCTATCTTGAAAGACGCGTCTTCAGCCGCTATCTATGGTTCCCGTTCAGCGGGTGGTGTTATCCTTATCACTACGAAGAAAGGTTACGCCAGCAAACCGACCATCGCTTATAATGGAGCGTTCGGTGTATCTACCTTGGCCAACAAGCCGAATCTGTTAACAGCGGACCAATGGCGTAGCTATACTTCCTCTACCCCGGGTAAGGACGGTAAGGATTTTGACATGGGAGCGAACACGGATTGGTTCGACGAGATCACGAGAATCGGTTTCCAACAGGATCATGCCGTGTCTTTATCAGGAGGTGGTTCACACCATAACTATAGAGGTTCCCTTTCTTATATGCAACGTGAAGGTATCGCACGCGATAACTCCATGAACCGTTACAACGCCCGTTTCCAATTCTCCCAACGTGCTCTAGAGGATCGTTTGAAAGTAAGCATCACCGGCGTGGCTACCGTTACAGATAACGCGCCGACCAATGCGACCAATTTCTTACTTGCCTACAATATGATTCCCGTTCGCCCGGTTAAGCTAGAGGATGGATCTTGGTTCGACACACGTGAATACGACCAAGGAAACCCGGTACGTAACCAGAAAGAGAATACACATAAGAACCGCATCAATAATTTCTATGGAACCGCTGATGTCGGTTATACGATTATCGATGGCTTAGAGGCTAAAGTTCTTTTAGCTAAAAGCCGGAATACGGAAGATGAGAGTAAATACAGTAGCATTGAGTCTCAAGCCGGCTACAACGATGGCGGTAAGGCCGAACGTTGGTCGAGATTGCGTGATAAGGATTTGATGGAATGGACCGCCAATTACTCGGCAGAGTTCAATAAGCATAAGATCAATGCCTTGATCGGTTATTCTTGGGAAGAGGAGAACTATGAGGAGACTCACGTACAGACCCGTGGTTTCGTCACTGATTTATTAGGCGCTAACAATTTGGCCGCGGGACAAAACCTGAACCCCGGAGACGCAGAGTCTCAAAAATGGCAAAGTCGCCTGATCTCTTTATACGCAAGAGCCAATTATAGCTTCAATGAGAAATATATGTTGACAGCTACCGTACGCCGGGATGGTTCTTCTAAATTTGGAACGAATAACAAATGGGGTACCTTCCCTTCCGTTTCCGTGGGTTGGAATATCACCCAAGAGTCATTCATGGAAAAAGTAAACTGGCTTAACGACTTAAAGTTAAGTGTCGGTTATGGTATCACTGGTAATCAAACAGGATTGGACCCCTACAAAACCCTCGAGCTTTACGGCACAGATGGTGTATATTATGATACCGGTTCTTGGCTACCTTCTTATAAAATCAGCCAAAACGCAAACCCAGACTTAAAATGGGAACAGACAGCGATGTTGAACATCGGACTTGATTTCTCCGTATTGGATAGCCGCCTAGGTGGTCGTATCGAATGGTATAACAAAAAGACCTCTGACATGCTTTATACCTATCCGGTGCCAACCCCTCCTTACCTATATAGCGAGATCATGGCTAACGTGGGCGATATGCGTAATACGGGTATCGAGTTGAGTTTGAACGCAGACGCTATCCGCACGAAGGATTTCGATTGGAACATCTCCTTAAACTTGGCTCATAATGAGAATGAAGTGACTCGTCTATCCAACGACGTATTTACAATGGATAAGATCTTATTAGGTGACGTATTCATCCGGGGTGGAAGCTCCAGCGGTACACACGTATTGGAAGAGGGACGCCCTATCGGACAATTCTATGGCTTGGTTTGCAACGGTATCGATGAGAACGGCAGATATATCATGGTAGATAAAGACGGTGACGGCGAGATTTCCGATCCGGCGGATTATGACTACATCGGATCCGCTCAACCGAAACTGACATATGGTATCACCAATACTTTCCGCTACAAGAATTTTGATTTGTCATTCTTCTTGCGTGGAACGATCGGTAATGATATATTGAACGCGACCCGCATGGCATACGCTCAATCCGGATTCTTGCCGGGAACAAACGCATTGGATGATCCATTGACCTATACGTTAAGCGAAACTCCAAGATTCTCCAACTATTACTTAGAGAAAGGTTCTTTTATGCGTCTCGACAACTTGACTTTAGGTTATAAGATCAAAGCATTGAATGGTATCCGTGTTTATTTCACGGCGCAAAACCTATTCGTTATCACGAAATATAAAGGTCTTGATCCCGAAGTTCCTATGGATTCAGGAGACGGTTTAACCCCGGGTGTAGAACCTCGTGAATTTTATCCGAAGGCACGCACATTCTCTGTTGGATTAAACTTGAATTTCTAATACACAAACAGTAACGATCATGAAAAGATTATTCAAAAATATAATATGTGCCGTACTCGCTCCGGTAGCACTTGTCTCTTGCATGGATTTGGACGAGAACGTATACGACAAGCTTCCTACCGACGAATTCGGGACAACAGAAAAGCAGATTAATGCGATCATGGCTCCGGCATACCAATCCCTAAAGAACATGCTGGCTTATGACGGTCCTTGGGGAGCGGCCGATATGACAGCCGATATCTTGATAGCACCGACACGTGTAGGTGGCGACTGGTGGGACGGCGGACAATACATGGAACAATGTATGCACAGTTGGAAACCGAACTCTTACTCCGTGGAGAATTGCTGGACATATTGTACGGAAGGTTTAACCACCGTTAATTCCGTATATAATATTATAGAGAAAAGCGAGGCGATGAGCGATGAACTTAAGCTTCAATACTTGTCTGAGCTAAGAGGATTACGCGCTTTCTGGTATTATGTAATCGTAGATATTTTCGGTAACGCTCCATTAGTGACAGATTTTGAGGATACCTCCTTGCCCTCCATCACGAGTCGCGCGGATCTGTATAAATACGTGGTGAAGGAATTAACCGAGATCATCCCGAACCTGCGTTCCGATGTATCAGACGCCAGCTACGGTAAGTTCACGCAAGGGGCTGCCCGTATGGTATTGGCAAAGATGTACCTCAACGCCGAGGAATGGATCGGCGAGCCGAACTGGAAAGGTGTAGTGGAGCAGTGCGACGAGATCATGAAACTCGAATATATCATCGAGCCGAATTGGAAAACCAATTTCGAGGTTCATAACGAGGTATCACGAGAGATTATTTTTCCGATCTGCTACAAGGCATCTGATGCTTGGGGTAACTCCATTCATCTTTGGACATTACATTATCTGGACCCCGACGTATTAGGCTTTACCGGCGGTATGTGGAACGGTATTAACGCCCAACCGGATTTTGTCCGTACATTTGATACGGAAGATCCTCGCTACGAAGGTTCGTTCTTGATCGGCCCGATGATCGACCCTAACACTGGAGAAGTCTTGAAAACGACCCTAGGACATGACTTGATCCATACGATCGACTTAAATGTGGTACCGGGAACTGAGAAAACCGATGCGGATGGTAACTTAACCCCGTGGGGCGAGGTTCACCAAGAAGACGGCGCACGTATCAATAAGTGGGTATATGAGAAAGGCATGCAAAATACCAATATGGAGAACGATATCGCTATCTTCCGTCTGGCCGATGTATACCTGATGAAAGCGGAAGCCTTGGTTCGTATGGGCGGGGATCTCGGTGAAGCTACCCGTCTGGTAAACGCTATCCGGGAAAGGGCTTACGGCAATTCCGATCATAATTACACGAGCGTGACATTGGACGATATCTATAACGAGCGTGGTTATGAGTTGGCATTCGAATTTGTCCGCCGCCAAGATATGATCCGCTTCGGGACTTATCTGAAACCGAGATATATGAAGCCGAAACAGACTCCGGAATATCGTAAGATCTTCCCGATCCCGTTCAAGGCTTGGCAGAAGAATAATAACTTGGTTCAGAACCCGGGATATCCGGCATTCTAATCATATCAGTCTGTTTTTAATCTCAATTCTTTAGACCCCAATTCAATTATTAATCATAATATGAACAAATTTATGAAAGAGGTAAATAAACAATCCAGTCCGACTGGAATCTCGAGAAGGGAATTCCTTGGGATGGCAGCCACAGGTGCTGCCGCCCTTACGATCCTGCCCAGTTTTACCGTAGCGGGATTAGGACACGTAGCTCCCAGCGATAAGCTTTATATCGCGAAAATAGGCTGTGGCGGTATGGGAGCCGCCGATTTGGGTAGCTTGATGAATACGCCGCACAAAAACGCGGCGATCACCTGTCTGTGCGACGTGGATGACCGTCAATCTGTCGACGCTCGCAAGACCTATCCAAAAGCTAAGTATTTTAACGACTTCCGTGAGATGTACGAGAAGGAAGGTAAGAACTTCGATGCCGTATGTATCTCCACCCCGGATCATAACCATGCGATCCAAGCTTTCGGCGCTATGCGGATGGGTAAGCACGTATATCTGCAAAAACCGATCGCGCACGATATTTACGAGGCACGTATCCTTACCGAGGCTGCCAAGAAATATAAGGTCGTGACCCAGATGGGTGACCAAGGTAACTCTTGCGACGGTATGCGTACCCTTCGTGAATGGCTCGAGGCAGATCTGTTGGGTGACATCCAGAAAGTATATTGCTGGACCAACCGCCCCGTATGGCCGCAAGGTATTCCTTGGTCGAACCAGAAACCGCCTGTTCCTAAAGGCTTGAATTGGGATTTATGGTTAGGAACAGCGGAGTATGTAGACTATGTGGATAATTTGGTTCCGTTCAACTGGCGTGGTTGGTGGCGTTTCGGTACAGGCGCTCTTGGAGATATGGGTTGCCACATCATCGGCCCTCCATTCAAATTGCTTCAATTAGGCTATCCGACCGAGGTTTCTTGCAGCACGACCAATGTTTACTCCGGAATCTTCGAAGAAGCCTATTATCCTGAAAGTTGCCCGGTAGCCAGCTCGATCCGTTATAAATTCAAGAAGAAAGACGGAAGCGACTTGAGCCTATATTGGATGGACGGCGGTATCATGCCAGAACGTTTCGAGGAGATCGACCCAGATGCCGATATGACCTGCACGATGGGAGACTTGGATATGATGGACGTGGAAGGCGCAACCGTATTCGTAGGTACGAAAGGTATGGCTTCTTGCGGCTGGGGTGGTTCCGATCCAAGATTCTGGCCGAAGGGGGTAAAGGCGAACAAGAAACCTTTATTCGACAAAGACGTGAACATTCCTCATAAATATAAACGTATCGAAGGGGGTACGAATGGCCACTATTGGGCATGGATCGACTCTTGTATCGCAGGGTACGACAAGGCGGACGTAGAATCTCCATTCGAAGGATACGCCGGTCCGTTGACGGAGACCGTATTGATGGGTAACTTGATCTTACGGAGCCATAATATCCGGGAACAAGTGAAACATAACGACTCGATCTACGGAGAGCGTGAAGGCTTCATCTATCCGGGAAGAAACAAGACTTTCCTATGGGATGGAGCGAATATGCGTATCACCAATTTCGAGCAGGCGAACCAATTCATCAAGCGGAAATACCGCAATGGATGGGAAGACCTGAAGTTATAAAAGCTAACAGGAATCTAACGGTAACCTAACAGGAACCTAACAAATTCCTAATAATTATCTAACAAGTTTCTAACAAACAACAAACATTCATAATAGCGATGAAAAAGATTTATAGCAGTATTATGGCCGTAGCCTTATTCGCATCGGCCTTGTCATGTACCTCCGGCGGTAATACCAACGATGCCGGAACGCAAACCGCCCAAACCCAAGCCCTCGATAGCGACGGTATCCCTACGGGAGGCGAGTGGATCACCATGTTCGACGGCAAGACCTTGAACGGATGGCGCGGCTATTGCCGTCAGGATGTACCCCAAGGTTGGGTGGTTAAAGACGGATCGATCACCTATAAAGGTAGCGACAATAAGGCAGACACGGGCTTCGGCGACTTGATCTACGACAAGAAGTTCAAAAATTTCGTTTTCGAGATCGAATGGAAGATCGACAAGGCCGGTAATAGCGGTATCTTCTATACAGCGCAAGAAATTGAGGGTACACCTATTTATTACTCCAGCCCAGAATATCAGTTACTCGACAACGAGAATATGCCGGACGCATGGGAAGGTTGCGACGGTAACCGTCAGGCCGGTGCCGTATATGACATGATTATGCCGGATCCACAACCCGTAAAACCGTACGGAAACTGGAACAAGACGAGAATCGTTGTCTATAACCAACGCGTGATCCATTACATGAACGACGTGAAAGTGCTGGAATTCCAGTTCGGTACACCGGTATGGCGTGCGTTAGTGGATCATAGTAAGTTCAGCAAGTTCAGCACGAGTCCGGAGAAATGCCCGGAAGCTTACGACTTGATGCTACAATGCGGAAAACAACCGGGTTACATCGGTATGCAAGACCACGGTTATGGTGTTTGCTTCCGCAATATCCGAATCAAAGAGCTCTAAAATCGTATGAGAATAGAGATTTGTCAATCTTATGAGGCATTAAGCCTTAAGGCAAAAGAGATTGTTACCTCAGAGTTAGGGCAGCACAAGGCACTTACGCTTTGTGCCGCCACTGGGGGCTCTCCTACCCGGATGTATGAGTTGCTGGTAGAGGAAGCCAGTCGCCAACCGGAATTATTCTCCCAATTCACGGTACTAAAGCTTGATGAATGGGGAGGGATCCCGATGGACCACCCGGGTACGTGCGAGTCGTATCTACGGAACTATTTCGTAGGTCCGCTTCAAATCCCGGAAGACCGGTATATAGCGTTCCAAAGCGATCCGGAGAACCCTGAGGCGGAATGTGAGCGGATCCAACAGATACTGGATCAAAAAGGCCCTATCGACATTTGTATATTAGGAATAGGGATGAACGGCCATATCGCCTTGAACGAGCCGGCTCCTTCCTTGCATACGAATTGCCATGTGGCTCATCTGTCCCAGAAATCCTTGCAACATCCCATGATCGCCGGGGATACGGAGAAACCGGGATACGGACTGACATTGGGCATGGCGAATATCTTTCAGTCACGCCTGATTATCCTTCTTATCAACGGGATAAAGAAAAGGGAGATTACTCAAGCTTTCCTTGAACAGAAGATCTCGACGGAGTTGCCGGCCTCCTTATTGTGGCTGCACCCGAACGTGATTTGCCTGATCGACAGGGAAGCGGCGCATAGTTCTAATTAAGCTTTTACAATTATCATGAAATACGCTATCGCATTAGACATTGGAGGAACAAGCATAAAATATACTCTTGTGAACCAGAATGGCGACATTCTTTACGAATCGTCGGAAACCACACAATCAAAAGAGAATCCACGCCCATTATCCGATACCATAAAAAGTATCGTACGGAAAATGACAGACTACGCCCGTTCCCGGGATTGGGGGATTTACGGAATTGGCATAGGTGTACCTTCCGTAGTAGATAATGGGGTGGTTCTCTTTGCCAATAATCTTCCTGAACTAGATAACCAACAATTGGATCTTGCGTTAGCGGAATTTAATCTACCGGTATTCATCGACAACGACGCAAACCTTATGGGGTTGGGCGAGGTGATATATGGGGCGGCTAAAGGTCTCTCCGATATCGTTTTCCTGACGGTGGGTACCGGCATAGGGGGCGCCTTGTTCTTGAACGGCCGGCTTTATGGCGGCTACCGGAACCGGGGCACCGAACTTGGGCACTTAATTATTCATGGTCTGAATGGGAATCAATGTACTTGCGGAGCGTCCGGTTGCCTAGAGGCACACGCTTCCGTAAGTGCGTTGATCACCTTATATCGGCAATTATTGGAGAAGAACGGACGGGAGATACCTTCCCGTATCGATGGAAAATATATAGTAGAGCGCTATAAAGCTCAGGAGAAAGAGGCCGTACTCGCTATGGAGGATCATTTCCGGAATCTGTCCCTAGGCGTAGCGAGCCTTATCAACATTTTCGCTCCGCAAAAGGTGATTATCGGCGGAGGCATTTCGGAATCCGGAGATTTCTACATTGACAATATACGGGAGCAGGTCGGGAAATACGTGATGAAGGAAACCTCGTACTTCACGACTATCGAGCTTGCCCGATTAGGAAATAAGGCCGGATGCCTCGGGGCGGCGGCATTGGTGTTTAATCATTGAATCTATCTATCATGAATAAGAATAATTGGATCGTACTCCTCATCTTGTGTATTTGGTTTGTCATTTCTTTTGTTACCAATATATTAGGCCCTATGCTACCGATGATTATCGATAGTTTTGGGCTGAGCCTGACATTGGCCGCTTTCTTACCGTTCTCGTTTTTCTTGGCATATGGCATCATGTCGATCCCGGCAGGAATGATCATCGAGCGTTTCGGGGGAAAGATTTCCTTATTGATCGCTTTCAGTCTGGCGTTTTTGGGTGCGGGGCTTTTCGTCATATTCCCGACCTACCCTATCGTATTAACTTCCCTTTTCGCTATCGGTCTGGGCATGGCGATGCTACAGGTGATCATATTGCCTTTGATGCGTGAGGCGGGTGGAGAGAAAAAATATGCCTTTAATCAGGTATTGGCCCAGATCGTATTCGGGGCCGCTTCTTTCATGAGCCCGTTCGTCTTGGCCGGACTTATGCGGAAATTAACCGGTGAGGATTCGGCGAACGACTTCTTCATCCGTTTCCTCAAAGGGATAACGCCGGAGAGCTTACCTTGGAGCTCGCTCTATTTTATCTTTACGATTGTTTTTGTCATCATGTTAGTGGTTATCTCTTATGTCAAATTCCCGAAAGTAGAATTAAAGGAAGATGAGAAGGCGGGAACGGTACAGAATTATAAGGAATTGCTCAGGCAAAAACAAGTTATATTCTATTTCTTAGGGATTATCGCTTATGTGGGAACCGAGCAAGGATTGGCGAATTGGATGAGCCTTTTCTTGAATATGTATCATGGGGTCAGCCCGGAAGGAGCCGGGGCTACTACGGTTGCTTGGTTCTGGGGATTGATGTCCATCGGCTGCTTGTTGGGATTGGTGATCGTTAAGTTAATCGACTCAAAGCTGATGTTACGTATCTTCTCGATGATAGCGATCCTTAATTTAGCGATAGCGCTCTTCGGTCCTACGCAAGTAGCGATTATCGCTTTCGCTTGTTGCGGCTTCTCGATCTCGATCATGTTTTCGGTGATATTCGCCTTAGCCCTTAACTCCGTGGATAAGCATCATGGGGCTTTTTCCGGTATCTTGTGTACGGGTATTTTCGGTGGGGCATTGATTCCGTTCATCATTGGTGGACTTGGAGATCTGATCGGGTTGCGCTATTCCATGTTTTTCCTATTTATCACGCTGGGCTATATCTTGAGTATTTCCTATTGGGCAAAACCATTGGTCAAGAATGAGACCGTCAGTCTTAAGGAATTGTTGAAACAGGTAAATAACAGTTCCAAATAGATCTAATAAAAGAACAATACTTATTATCCCATTTGTTCACAGACGATTAGATTTTTAAAATTAATCAGCTACGGAATTAAGGAGTAATATGTTATCGATAAGTCACGGTAACATATTATTCATTATGCAAATAACAGTTTAACAATAAAACTCTAATTAAACATGAAAGAAACGGAATTTCTTAAGTACCGTGACGCTCTATCATGGAGAACTAGACTTGCAACCATACTTCTGATGGGTTCACTTGGCATGGGCAGTGCCTTTGCTGAGAGTAACGTTGGAGCAGCTTTGCCAGTAGATGTGCATACTCTAGCGGGTACACCTTCAGTTCAGCAGTCAGTAAAGAAGATTTCGGGTGTGATTACCGATCAAAACGGTGAGCCGATTATTGGTGTAAATGTTGTGGTAAAAGGCACAACAAACGGTACCATCACAGGACTAGACGGTGACTTCGTATTGGAGGTACCAGAGAAATCAACATTGGTCATATCTTATATTGGATACGTCCAGAAAGAGATTGCGATTAACAGCAACAGTACTTACAACATCAAGTTGATGGAAGACACACAAAAACTTGATGAGGTCGTTGTCACGGCATTGGGTATCAAACGTGAGGAGAAAGCCCTTGGTTACTCCGTTCAGAAGGTCGGAGGCGAAGAACTTACAGCAGTAAAGACAACAGATGTTGCATCCAGCCTTACTGGTAAGGTCGCAGGTTTGCAGATCAATAATAGTTCCGAGTTGTCAGAGGCACCAGAGCTTAAGTTGAGAGGTGAAAACCCCTTGTTGGTGATTGATGGTGTCGCTTACGGTAACATGTCATTAAGCGATATAAGTGCGGATGACATTGAGAGCATCGACGTCTTAAAAGGTGCAACAGCATCTGCCTTGTATGGTGTTCGTGGACGTGCGGGCGCCATCATGGTAACAACAAAGAAGAGCGGCAAGCCGGGGTCATTGACAGTAAATGTATCAAACAGTACCATGTTTAGCGCAGGCTTCTTACGTATGCCGGAAGCGCAGGCCTCATACAGTACAGGTAACTATGGCCGTATGGAGTACAGCAGTGGTTATGTTTGGGGTGATTACATGGATGGTCATGAGGTAGAACAGTGGGATCCAATCTCAATGGAATATAAGGTTATGCCACTTATTTCAAAAGGTAAGGATAACATCAAGAACTTTATCCGTCCAACATTGGTAACTAATACCAATATCAATATCTCTCAATCAGGCGAGTTAGGTGGTTTCCGTGTATCAGCAACTCAGGTACATCAGAATGGTCAATATCCAAACTCTTCGCTTGATAAGTATATCATCAACGCAGGTGGTAACATCACTTACAACAAGTTTAAGCTAGACGCTAGTATGTCTTATAAGAAAGACTATGCTCCTAACATGCCAAAGGCAGACTATGGTGGTGGTAACATTTTCTATAATATGCTTATCTGGGGTGGTACAGAGTATGATATCCGTGACTTCAAGAACTATTGGAAGGTAAAAGACCAACAACAGAACTGGGGCTTCAGTGCATGGTATGATAATCCTTGGTATATCATGAACGAATGTATTGATGAGCGTGATAACAACAAATTTACAGCCAGCGCTAATCTAAACTATGAGATCATGAAAAACCTTAACGTCACGTTGCGTTCTGGTTTCGACAACTATAGCCAAGATAATAACAGGTGTCGCCCTGTCGGTGATAGTGGTTACAAGCGTGGTTACTATTACCACAGCGATAAGTTAGGATCCAGCTTCAACAACGATTTGATTGTCAATGGAAATTGGACATGGAAGGACTTTGGTATCGATGCGATCGCAGGTCTTTCTTCTTATTGGTATAAGGACACATTTATGAGTGGTGAGACACGCGGAGGTTTGTCTGTACCCGGTTTCTACTCATTGAACGCATCTGTTGAGCGTCCAAGTGTTGACAAGTGGATTAAAGAGAAAGCATTGTATAGTGTATACGGAAAAATTGGTCTTTCTTGGAAGAACGGAGTATATGTTGATGTAACAGGACGTAACGACTGGTCATCTACACTTCCTTCTGATTCAAGATCCTATTTCTATCCATCTGTTTCAACCAGTATAATCCCCACTTCTTTCTATAATCCTTTTGAGTCATTCCTTGACTTTTGGAAGCTTCGCGGATCATGGACAGTCGCAAAAAAGGATCTTGACGTTTACGAGATTAATAACATCTTTGATGTAAAGACTGACGTTTGGAATGGATTGTCAACAGCATCATATCCAACCAAGCTTCGTGACCCTAATGTTAAGCCAGAGACTGAGACTTCTTGGGAGTTTGGTACTGATTTCCGTTTCTTCAATAACAGATTGAGCATTGACTACACATACTTCACTCGCTTGCGTTCAGATCGCTTGATTGAGGCTAAAATCTCAGAGGCTTCAGGGGCTAAGCTTATCATCACCAATACAGGAGAGGAGCTTAAGCAAAAAGGTATGGAGTGGACAATCTCCGGTAAGCCTATCGTAAATAAAAACTTCGAGTGGAACAGCTCATTCAATATCTCTTATTGGCACTGGTATTACAATAAACTAGATCCTACTTATAGCTCTAAAGACCCACGTATTGGTGTAGGTGAACGTTACGATAAGTACTTCTTCACAGACTGGGAACGTGACAATAATGGTAATATCGTTCACCAAGCAGGTTTGCCGGTGAAGAATAAGCATGAGTCCATACTAGGTTATAAAGACCCTAAGTGCCTCCTTGGATGGGTAAATAATTTTAAGTATAAGAACTTCGATTTATCTATCTCTTTGGACGGACGTATCGGTGGACATATGTTCTCTTGGACAGAGCAAGCCATGTGGCACTCCGGCGCACACCCAGACAGCGATAACCAGTGGCGTTATGCCGAGGTAGTAGAAGGTAAACAGAATTACATTGGTCAAGGTGTCAAGGTTGTTAGCGGTTCTGTTACTTATGACCCGTTCGGCAAAGTGCTAGAGGATACTCGTGAGTTTGCTCCGAATGATGTTCCCACATCCTATCAGAGCTACACCCAGGCATACAATGAGAACCCATGGGATCACAACGCAAAGCAGAACATCCTTGACGGTTCATTCATCAAGTTAAGAGAGGTGGCATTGAACTATACATTGCCTTCAACTGTAGCTCAGAAGATATTGATGAAAAATGTCAAAGTGGGAGTTGTTGCTAACAACTTGTTTATGTGGACTAAGGACTTCAAGTACTCCGACCCAGACCGTAACAAGGAAAACTTGAACACTCCAACTCCAAGATACATTGGTTTTAATGTGAATTTAACTCTGTAATAAGGAAAGAACAATTATGAGAAAGATATTATCAACAATTATGATGTCTGCCATGTTGGTCTCATGCGGTGACTTCGAGGAGGTCAATACAAACCCGGATGCGGCAACAACAGTTGTACCCGATTTCTTGGCGACTAATCTTATATTAAATACTACCAAGCCAGAGGACAATAAGTACTTCTTCCGTCCTTCTTGGATCATGAAGACGTCCTCTTGTACCGAGCATATCGAGTGGTATTTGTACAACAAGTTTGAGCGCGGAAGCTTTAGCCAGTACGCTTATCTGACAGACGCGGGCAAGATGGTCGCTCTGGCTGAAGCTAACGAGGATATGTCTGAAGGACAAAAGAACGGTTATCGGGCCCTTGAGAAGTTCATCCGTTCATACGCTTTGTATGATATGACAATGACTATGGGAGACATCCCATGTTCAGAGGCCGGAAAGGGAGAAAGCGAGGGTATCCTTTCACCTAAGTATAACACTCAGGAAGAGGTATTCGTAGAGGTACTTAACGAGCTTCGTGAGGCTTCTTCACTATTTGGAAACGCGGAGGCATTCAAGGGTGATCCGGTTTATAACGGTGACCCGGAGTTATGGAAACGCAACGTTAACAGCTTCACGCTTCGCGTGTTGAATTCTCTGAGCAAGAAGGCTACCGTTGGAAGTATCAATGTTCGCAACCTGTTTGAGCAGGTAGCCGCTGAGCCATTGATGCGCAATGAGGGCGAATCTTATCAACGTGTGTACGACGCGGCGAAGAGCGCGCAGTGGTATCCGTTCTACTACGAGATACAGAACTTCTGGACATATCCTGTTATGTCATCGTTCTTGGTTGATATGTTGAAGGACTTGAACGACCGCCGTTTGTTTTACTACTGTGAGCCGGCTCCTTCCAAGTCTGCCTTGGCTCCTGATTCTTATGAGGCTTACAGCGGTGTTAACCCGCTATTAGACTTCGGAGCGGTACAGGCTGAGTTCACCGAGGGCTTGCACTCATTGCTCAATGCTCGCTATCACCGTGTGCCACAAGGCGAACCGGTTAAGTTTATAGCTTACTCCGAGATTCAGTTCATCCTTGCGGAAGCGGCCCTTCGCGGCTGGAAGACTCCTGCCTCAGCGAAGGAACACTATGAAAATGGCGTAAGAGCCACCATGAAGTTTACGGCAGAGAACACGCCGGAGGCTTACAATCATGGCGTAGTAATCGATGACGCTTACATCAACGACTATCTGGCAGGTAAGGCAAAGTTCAATCCAGCTAACGGATTGGAGCAGATCATGAATCAGAAGATGCTTGGTTCTTTCGCTCAACTTGGCTATACCAACTATTTCGACTACCGCCGTACAGGTTTCCCACGTATTCCTATAGATCCGGAGACTAACATGAACGAGGTCAAGACCCAGTTGCCACTTCGTTGGATGTATCCTGACGATGAATACTCCCGTAATCGTGAGAATATCGAAGAGGCATTGGCTAGACAATTCGGTGGAGCTGATACCCCTAACGAGGTCATGTGGTTATTGAAGTGAACAAGGCATGAAAAGACATCTATTATATTTGCTGATGGCGGCGGTTCTTATGACCGCCTGCCAATCAGGTAAAGAGCTAAAAGTCTTACAGTTCAATATCTGGAACGAGGCAACACCTGTCGAGAATGGCTTTCAGGGTATCGTTGATAACATACTTGCGGTCAATCCAGACCTTGTTACTTTCAGTGAAGTACGCAACTACAATGATGTATGCTTCATAAAGTACCTTTGCGAGGAACTGGAGAAACGTGGAGCTAAGTACTATGGTAACGAGAGCGTAAGCACAGGTATCATTTCCAAGTACCAGATTCAATCGCAAGAGGTGGTCTTCCCGATAAAGAACGACCACGGCTCTGTTATAAAAGCTAACATAAACATAGACGGTAAGAAGATCGCTCTATACTCAGCGCATCTCGACTACACCGAATATTCATGTTACTTACCGCGTGGTTATAACGGTAGCACTTGGGAAGAAATGGAACAACCTGTGACGGACATTGATTCGATCCTTAAACAAGGCAGAGCTTCGCAAAGGGATGAGGAAGTACAAACCATAATCAACGACGCGAAGAAAGAGCGTGACAACGGTTGCCTTGTAATTATCGGAGGCGACTTTAACGAGCCTTCACATCTTGACTGGCAAGTAGACACGAAGAATATGCGCGACCATCGCGGCACGGTAGTTAATTGGGATTGCTCGCTGATGCTTCAAGAGGCAGGCTATAAAGACGCCTTTCGTGAGGTCTATCCTAATCCTGTGACTCATCCGGGCTTTACCTATCCAGCAAATAACCCACACGTGGAGGTAAGCAAACTGGCTTGGGCACCCAAGGCGGATGACAGAGACAGAATAGACTTCATTTACTATTCACCTGACGAGTCAATCTCTCTGAAAGGAGCGACAATAGTGGGGCCGGAAGGCTCCGTGGTCTATGGCAAACGCACAGAGAAGGATCCCGACAGCCAAGACTCTTTTATCGCTCCTGTAGGCACATGGCCAACAGACCATAAGGCTTTGCTAGTGACTTTCCATTTGAGTACAAAATAAATATGTATATCTTTGGGCTATTAAAATTATCATCCATGAAAAAAGAATCAATCTACCTCATTCTGACATTTTTTATACTTTGCGCTCACTCTTTATACGCAAATAAAAGCGTACGGTTGTCTTCTCCAAACGGAAAGATCAAGTTCTCCTTGGTTTTGGATAAGAATAGCCCGGTATACAGCGTAGCGTTTAATAAACAAACCCTGATCCAAGACTCTCCGCTAACGTTGACTTTCGATAATGGGGCGTTCGGGGAAAATGTAAAGATCAACAAACCCGTGTTCAGCACGAAGGAAGAGACCTACGAATTGATCGTCGGTAAGGCGAAACATATACATAGCCTTTCCAAAGAGGTAATCATCCCGCTAGAGGAAACCGTTCAACCTTTCCGCAAGATTAATCTGGTCGTAAGGGCTTTCGATGACGGTATCGCCTTCCGCTATGAGTTTCCGAAGCAAAAAGGATGGGATTCGTATATCATGTATGACGAGGGAACCACCTTCAACCTACAAAGTAACCCGAACGTAACCACTTTATTCCTCCCCAACTACCAAAGTTCCCACGAAGGTAAATATACGGTCACGGATTATGCCGACATGGATAATAAACGATTGATGGATATGCCCGCCCTGTTCTCTTTCCCGAACCATGTTTATATGGCGATTACCGAGGCGGCGGTTCGTAATTACGCCGGTATGTACCTATGGAAAGAAAACGGGGCTCTTCTCGGGAAACTATCACCTAAACTGGGACAAGAACGTATCAAGGTAGAGGCATCCCTACCCCATCAATCTCCTTGGCGGGTCTTGATGATCAGCGATCAAATCGGTTCCTTGATAGCGTCCAATATCCTTACGAATCTCAATGAGCCTTGTAAGATAGAGGATACGTCTTGGATTAAGCCGGGTAAGACTACTTTTACGTGGTGGAACGGGAATGTCGTTCCAGATACGACTTTCCTTGGCGGAAACAATTTCCCCACGAATAAATATTACATTGATTTCGTAGCCCGTAACGGATTGGATTATCACTCGATCTACGGGAACGCCGAGCAAGCTTGGTATGACGAGGATGGAGCCGGATTCGGTTCTCCGGGTCCGAAAGCGGACATCTTGAAAGTCGTTCCGAGCCTCAATATGCAGGAGATTTGCGATTACGCCAAGAGCCAAGGCGTACGTATCCATTTATGGACCAACTGGAAACCTCTGTACGCGAAGATAGACGAGGCTTTCGCCCAATTCGAGAAATGGGGAATCGCCGGTATGATGATCGATTTCATGGATCGAGACGATCAAGAGATGATCCGTATCCAAGAAGAGTTCTTGGCGAAGGCGGCCAAGCATCATCTATTCGTGCAATTCCACGGAGCTTGCAAGCCGTCTGGATTGAACCGTACCTATCCCAACGAGTTCACCCGCGAGGGTACGCTTAATTACGAGCATTGCAAATGGGATAAGGATACCGACGCGGATCATGACATCCATATGCCTTTTACCCGTTTATTAGCGGGAGCGACAGATTATCATTTAGGTGGTTTCCGCTCTTTGCCAAGGGATAAGTTCAAGAACCAAGAACGTAACCCTTATGTAATGAGTACCCGTTGCCATATGTTAGCGATGTACGTGGTATTAGAGAGCTATCTCGGCATGATTTGCGATACGCCGGAGGCTTACGAGGGACAACCGGGATTCGAGTTCCTGAAAGCCGTGCCTACGACTTGGGACCAAACAGTCGTTCCGAACGCTTCCGTCAATGAATACGTAACGATCGCCCGCAAAAAGGGAGAGGATTGGTTTGTCGGTACGATCAATAACAGCCAAGCACGCAGTATCGATGTAGACCTCAAGTTCTTGGATAAGGACAAGAAATATAAGATAACGATCTATAAAGATGCTGAAGATACGAATATAGACTCGAACAAACTCGTAAAAGAGGTTAAGGAGATCACCTACAGGGATAAAATCACCCTTCCGCTGGCCTCCGACGGAGGATCGGTCTTTCATATTCAACCCATCTGACACAATCCACCCACTGCAACCCGGGTTGCAGTGGTACTGCAAGGCTGATGCAGTAATACTGCAACGCCCATACAGTAACGCTGCAACGCCCGTGCAGTAACAAGACACAAAGCTTTCGGATAAAAGCAAGTATTGGAGGAACCGGAACAATTGATTACTTTTGTCCTCAAAAGTATATAAATGAGTTACAATTGGAATACACGGACGGAACTTTTGTTCGGAGCCGAGCGTATGGAGCGCTTATCCCGTAGCCATGTATTGGTAGTTGGGTTAGGAGGTGTGGGAGCTTATGCCGCCGAGCAGATTTGCCGGGCCGGAGTAGGAAAGATGACAATCATAGACGCCGATACGGTAAACGAGAGTAATATCAACCGCCAATTGCCCGCCCTTCATTCCACCCTAGGGATGCCGAAAGCCGAGGTCGTAGCCAAGCGTTTGCTCGATATCAATCCCCAGTTGCAACTAACCGTCCTGAATGAATTCCTGCGAGACGAGCGGACGGAGGAGGTACTCCTATCGGCCCCTCTCGATTTCGTGGTAGATGCCATCGATTCCCTAAGTCCCAAGGTATACCTGATGTACCAAGCATATATCCATAAGATCCCCATCGTGTCCTCCATGGGGGCAGGCGCTAAGGTAGACCCGTCCTTGGTACGGATTGCGGATATCTCCAAGACAATCAATTGCGCCCTTGCGAAAGCGGTGCGGAAACGGTTGCGTCCTCTAGGCGTAAGCAAGGGAATTCCCGTCGTATTTTCCACCGAGTTCGCTGATCCGGACGCCGTGATCGAAATTGAAAACGAAACATGTAAACGTACGACCACGGGAACGGTCTCTTATATGCCGGCTACGTTCGGCTGTTTCCTTGCCTCGCACGTCCTAAGAAACTTGATATGATACAAACCGAAGGAATAACGAAAAGTTTCGGTGCCTTACAAGTATTGAAAGGTATCGACCTCACGATAAACAAGGGCGAGGTTGTCGCTATCGTAGGCCCCAGCGGGGCGGGTAAGACAACCTTGTTGCAAATCATCGGCACGCTCGACGCACCGGATAGCGGGCGGCTGGTTATCAATGGCACGGAGACAAGACGATTGGGCGATAAGGAATTGGCGGCTTTCCGCAACCGGAATATCGGCTTCGTCTTCCAGTTCCATCAATTATTGCCGGAGTTCACGGCCTTGGAAAACGTGATGATCCCAGCCCTGATCGCCAAGGAGAAATCGGCCATAGCCGAGAAGCGGGCGAAAGAGATGCTGGACTTCTTGAAACTCTCCGATCGTATGGCACACAAGCCCGCCGAGCTATCCGGCGGAGAAAAGCAACGGGTAGCGGTAGCCCGTGCGCTTATCAATAACCCGGCGGTTATCCTCGCCGACGAACCTTCGGGAAGCCTCGATACCAAGAACAAGGAAGAATTGCACGCCCTCTTTTTCGAGTTAAGAGACCAGATGAACCAGACGTTCGTCATCGTGACGCATGACGAACAGCTGGCCACAAACACGGATCGGGTGATCCATATCAAGGATGGAGTGGTAGAAACGAACTAACAACAAGGGGGTGCGGTTCTAAGTGAACCGCACCCCCTTGTCTATTATAGCGGGTTTATTTACAATACCCGTAGTTTCACCGTCTTTTGGTCGTGGGCGATCTCCGTGCGGATAATGTAGATGCCTGCCGGGAGATCGAACGTATAAGTCGGACGGGCGGGATATAAGGTACGTACCAAACGACCCATCGGCGTAAACACCTGTATCCGCTTCAACGCCTCGCTAGCACTGGCCACTATCCTACCCGATACGGCGGAATAGACAGAGATAGATTCTACGTTGTCCACCCCCTCATTACCGGTAGGCGAGCCCGCACTTAGGAAGTAACGTCCATGGCTGCTGCCGTCCAAACGCAAGGTATACGTATTGTCCAACAGCTCCGTACTTTTACGGGTCACGGCATCGTACAGGTAAAGCGTCTCCGCCCAATCGCCGATACCCTCTATCGTCAGTGTAACCTCGCCCTTACCCTCGCCGGCATATATGCCAAGGGGCACTTGGTCGATCCGTCGTACTACGTTCACACCCACGGCACGAGTCCCGGCGATAGTGTACACCTGCGGGATCTCCTCCAGTTCCGTATCCAGCAAGATTACGGCATCCTTATCTGCCTCATAGCTATTCGCAGCATCATCCTGCCGCGTCAACAAGGCCGTGCTACGATATGCATCCCGCTCCGCTGTCAGCCTCAATACCGGGTTCTTGGCCGTAGCGGTACGCAAGGAAGAAGAGACCTTCTCCGACTCTCCTTGCATCATGGAGGGATCGAAATGAACCACCTTCAGATCGGTACCGGTTGCCGTACCTTCCGCTTTCGTTTGAGCCGCATCTTTCAGCTCTACGAAGAAGGCTTGCATGGGGGCGATAACGGCTCCGGAAGCAGCATCAGTATCTCCATTTTCCCATGCCACATCAGGCGTACCGACAACAAGACCCTCTCCAATCTTCGTATCCAATGTCCAATATTTTTGCCCTAAGATAGTCTCATTCCCTTTCAAGAAACGAGCGATATCCAACGGATACATATACGGATTACCCAGCAGGAAGTGCTTACCGTCGCCATCAGCAATGACACGGACGGTTCCATTATCCGTATTCCACCATTCTTCCGTTCCATTCGCATCTGTCAATACCACCTCGATCGGCTTGTCATCCGCCAGCTTGCCGGCATTGATCCGTTCCGCTAAAGTCGGGGCTTTGGTCATGGCGGCTCTCAATGCAGCGCTTTTCGTATCCGGTTTCCACGGTTCATACTCGTAGGAGTCATCCGCTTTCGGCAGGCGTACCAATACTTTCTCACCCAAGCCGGTCGCATTCTTCTTTTCTACGCTGGCATAGAATCCCTTTCCTAAAGCGTAGGGCACATTCACATCGTTATATTCACGGCTCCAGTTGGATTGGACTACCTCGTAATGAGTTGTATCCAAACCATTCTCCGGAAAAGAAGCTATTTGATCTGCTTCGCTCTTCGGCACGTACATCGTGATCGCCTTGTCCCAAGCTTTCTGGTAGAAGGCAGGAGCTTGGCGGTCGTTGTCAGCCGTGCTGTAGGTGATATCGGCAAAAGCATAGGTGTTCTGACGGCCCGTGTTCTTCACGGTGTACATATCGCCGGCGAATACGCTTTGCAGGGGCGATGCCACCCAATATTTCGCGTCAGGTGTCATCTCGAATTCCACACGGGCAGTGTCGTACGTCAGGAATTGCTGACGGCGTAACTGCGCCTCGGGTTTGAAATAGATAGCCTTTACCTTATTTATATAGTACGGAGCTACGATCGTTTTATCTCCGTCTTTGTCTACCGCCATATCATATTGGATATACCCGGTAGCCTTTGATGAGTTCCCTTCGGGAATCTGTAACAAATGATCTTTCGTTTTCAAGTCTTCCAATTCCAGCGTCTGCCCTTTCGGGATCGTGATACGGGTGAAATGAAGCGGGGCGAAAGCGACAGTCACATGATCATTACCGTTGGCATCCTCTGTGCTTTCTCCCTTTGGATCTATATACAATTCCCCTTTCGTGGACTGATGCCAGTTTACGTCATTATACCATGCCTCAGCGTCCTCACCGGTGTTCGTACCCTTCCAAGTCAGATATTCCGGCACGATCTTGATAAGTAAGGTAGCGTATCCTTCGCAAGAGCCTTCTACGAAAGTTCCATCCTTATATTCACCGAATGGGATATAGAGGGCATAAATCTGGCCTTCGTCAAAATTTGTATAAGCTTTATCGTCAAAAGTCATGGAGAATAATCCACCGCCATAGTCAGTTTCACCTGCCTCATTTTTACTTTTAGCTTTCGCAGACAACTTTGTCAAATTACCCACCTTTGTATAAGTAGCCCCTTGCCGCAAGAAGATATCCGTAGTATTGCTTTGGGGCAGACCTAATTGATTGGATTCTGTCATACCCATCTTTAGGCCATTGCTTTGGATAGGAATATCGGTTATGCTTTTCTCCATGATATTCGGCAAGCCAATACGCAGGGGAACATTGGGATAATGTTCCATTCCTTCCGGATACTTCACGTCCGGGAAACCAACAAGTAGTTTCGGGGCGGGAGCGGCTTCCAGTGATCGTTCTTGAGGTCTATCGCAGAAAAGCCAAAGTCTGTTGTCCTCGGGAATACTCTTCGGTAGATAAGGAATCGCTACCACTTTTTTTACCCAACGAAACTCCGCATATCCCAAATTCCCGCCAATCACCAATTTCGGCTCTGTATCTACATCACCTAAAAGCAATGTCTTCAATTTCGCAATAAGCACAGGCTTATCTTTATATGCGTCTAATTTTTCATAATACTCAATCAAATTTTTCGCGGGGAAAGACAAAGCTTTCTCGTCATCGGGAAGGGTATTTCTATAAGACTCCAATATATCTTCTAAAGAGATTTCATATTCATCATAGAACGTAGCAAATTCCAGCGAGTCTCCCAAAAACCAGTCGAACGTATATGAATAACCCTCATATCTATCTACAAACTTATCTGTCTCTCCGGTCATCAGGTTGTTGTTCTTATCATATCTTTCAACCCACATGGTTGCCTTCTCAATCTGACTGATCCGTCCCTCGCAAGCGATCATGCCCTCCGGTAAATCTGTCTTGGTCTTTGCCACGACCGTGAAGGAAGGGAGTACGGTGAAAGGGGTAGTCAGCAAGCAAGGATCTTGGAAACTACTTCCCGCATAGGCATTCGGGAAATCCACGACTTTATCGCTAGTAACTGTCGCGGCCGCACTAAAGATTACCACATCATACTTACCGGAGGCGGCATTCTCTTTACTTCCGAAATTTTGCTCCCCTTTATATTTCAACTCAGCCTTGTCCACATCAATGGCACTCAAATGGATGGTATTGCTATTTCCTTCATCCCACCAAGGCACACGAGGACGAGAAATACCCATTACCGAACAAACGGCCCGTATCAGTTCTTCGTACAGATTATTGTCATTCCCCTCCATTATTCTATCTATCTGGTTAGATAGGTCTTTCGGTTCCGGAATCTTATAGTCCCACTCTGAATCCGATTTGCCACAGAGTACACTCAAATTTTGTTTCAAGTACGCAATATACTCTTCTTCCGGGAATTTATCCCCATTTGTTTTTTGGGCATGATCTAGTATGTCTTTTTGCCAAATTTTATGCTCAACGGCATCATATAAGAAATCATTGATCATACGCAGGTTTACGACAATTTGTCGTCGCATCGCAGTTTCATGATTTGTCAGATCCTCAAATCCTTGATGCTTCAACCCTTCTTTAGTCGGAACGATAATACGATACACCTTGCTTCGGTTGTTATAGCGCTCATTACTATAATCCTTCAAATCCGTATTTAATGTAATCCAATCTTCAGGCTTCTTTATATCCCCATTTTCCTTTTTATCGGTAGCTCCAATATAAACATTTCCGATCGTTTTATTAAGATTCTCATTTCTTTTCCTTGGATCTCCACCCATCAAACCATAGCGGTATTTCCATATATGCTTTGAATCTTCCGTTATGCTATTCCCCATATTCAGATCGGACAATACATCCGGATTAATGCTCCAACCCATATTCTTGAGCAGAAGTTCGTAATCCGTGGCAACGGTCAGGCTGGCAGAAGAACACACGTCTACTCGCTTTACGTCGATTTGCGGTATGGAGCGATAAATACGCAGACCATCGATGGCGTAGTCCGCACCATATGAATGAGCTGTATTGTTTTGTACCTCCAGATAATATCCTACATAATCATCAAGCGATTGTGGCAAGGAAAATGAGTACATTAATTGCTGCCATTTACCAATATTGTTATTAGCCGGCCGCCCTTCCGAAGTCGAGGTATAATCAGTCAGTGCATCCCCTGAAGTAAAACGATGTAAAACAACTTCTGTACCATCTGCTTTTAATCCGATAAAATTCATGTTTACATTAGGAGGTAGAGGTTTTCCACTGATTGCATCATCTCTCCATGTCGTCATATCATTCACCCAAAAGTTCACTAAAATACCCGTATGCGCACAGATATTACCATCCAACGGAATTTTCACCAAACGTCCCGGCAAATTAGCCGCATCCACATAAAAGAAATATCCCAATGATTTTTTCCCCGTATTATAATAAGTCCGGTCATAGATTGCCACTTTGGGCTTACCTTGGATACTTGAAAACCAAAAATAATTCTTTCCCTCAACCTTTTCATTATTCGTTGATACTTTTTCCACATCCGCTGTTCGAAACAAACCATATTGGTTTTGTAAGGTCTGAATCCGATTATCCTTATTTGGTTGAATTTGATAATTAAATGGAGCATATCCCGTAATCTCCGGATCCAACCATTTACCTTTATCCTCTTTATTATCAGGAAAACCAATCTTTGCCATATTATTAGTAGGGCTCAAATCTTCTACAGATATCGAATCATTCCGGTCAAAATTTATATATCCTATTCTTTCATAAAACTCCGGATAGTTATCCGGATTACGCCTTGGGTCAGAATCTTTTTCTTGCTTTTCCTGTAACATGAAACCATGATCACCAGGGATAAGATTATATCGCACTAACAGGGGACTTGCTTTCGTCTTATCTTTACCCACCGCCCGAATTTCTAATTTTACAGGTTGTGTTCCAACCGTTATCAAACTATTTATAATCTGTGTCCAGCGATTACCCAAATCTTTCCATTCGCCATTGTCTTTCTTATATTGATAAGTTTCTCCCTGTACTATTTGATCTCCGTCATACCATGCATAATTATTAGCGATCCTACCCAATTGTATATTAATCGTTCCATTATTTTGCGGGACATATATGGTTTCAGCCATAAAAGGAGTGGTTTCATCCGCTTTAGAGTCTTTTATGCGATTCGCAATTTCGCTTGCCGGACGAATCACAAATTTATAACGTACGGACAAAGTAGGTTCAGTGAATGTAGACCCATTCATCTTATAATTGTTATTTAAACTCACATCACAAACAACAAGATCTTCTTTTACATCCACCGCTGAATATTCAACCGTAGAGGCTCCAAGAGGGACAGAACAGTTCTCAAAATCGTTATAGTCTCCAATATGAAAACCTTTATACCAAAATAAAGAAGTCCCCGCATCTTTTAATGAGATTGGATATGAACGACTTGCCTCTTGCAAGGCACCGCCATCTACATAAGAACCATCTACCTTAGGATTTATAGCCTTACCAGTTATATTATTGTGACTTAATTCACTTTCATTAAGCTGATACCAACGTACATACCACTGATATCTACTATCATAAAAGCCATCATTATTCCTCAACTCTGGAATAAACAACTCCCTCTTTTCCCCATCCGCCACATATACCGTGTCCACACGTTCGGTGATCTTCTGGGGATTTGAAGGAATGATCGTGTACGTCTGCCCCCACGCCGGCACAGCCACACCAGCGGAAAAAATTAACAAGCAAGTTAATAACAAAGATTTATATCGTAGGTTGATTGATGGTCTCATCCGTCAGGTCCTCCTTTCTTAGGTTGTTGTTATATTTATGGTTGTTGTTCTTTGTAGTTTCTGATCTTGATGGTGTAAGGGATTTGCATTTCTTGCTTCTCCCCATCCACGTTATAGTTTACCACAAGCGTGAGGATGATCGTAGCCTCCGCCTTTCCGCCTAGCTCTTGGGTGCGGATCGTGAAGGAACCTTTCTTTCCTTCCTTGATCGAAGCCTCGGGAAGGTAGAAACGCTGTTTCTCGTCATAATCCTCTCCGTTTACGGCCGTAATGAGACGTTTCTCGTCGCTTTTTACTTGGATCGAACTAATTTTCGCTGTTTCCGTAACCGTTCCATCCTGCGGGAGACCTTTGATCGTGAAATCTCCTGTCACGCCTTCTATGCTAGATATCTCGAAACGGATCGACAAGTCGCCGGCGGCTTGCAGGGTATGCTCAACAGGCGTCAGTATTTGCACGCCCGTCTTCTCACCATAGACCAAGGCGGTCGGGTAGACCCCGATGGGGAGGCGTTGCTCGGCTACTTCCAATTTCGTTGCGATGTTGGTTATCAAGACGGGGATGACCAGCAGGTCGTTGCGGCGCACAAAGTCGAAACCCGTGAGATGCTCCGTGCGAGGGCGGCCTTCGATCTCTACACCGAGGTGGATACCACCGCCGTTCTCTCCGACGGCCGCATTGGTCTCAGGAATGTAGCGAATATAAGCTCGTTTACTACCGTTCTCGCCGTCCACAGGTTTGGCTTGTATTTCTTTTTCATTATCACCGGGTTTGACAGATTCCGTATAAAGATCTTCTAGACTTACTACAGGAGGATTCGCATCTTTCGGAAAAGATGGAGCCAAAGGCTCTTCCAAGTCCTTGTTATCCTTAAACTCCAAATAATTCTCATTTCCCCAAGGCAAGAGCCAGATCGGCAGGCTTCCCTTGCGGAGGTTCATGATGTCTAATTGGTTTACGGTTATGGATTTATTTAAGTTATTGGTTATCTCCACTTGCACCTTGCCGATCATGCGGATCAAGGGAATCTCTAATTTGTTCTCTGCCGGAGCGGACAATACCGTATACTTTTGGGCGTAGCTGCTCATAGGAATACGCTTTCGAGACGCTTCCTCGCCTCCGAATTTACCCTTTTTCTCCTCATTCCTTATATCAATACTCGTGCCCGAGTCCAATATCTTCACCTCCGACAGTTCCGCCAAGGAATGGGCTTCGGTAATTTTTTGATACAACGATGTACCGTCTTCCAACGATTGTAAATTGGCGAACGCATAAAAATGGTATGTGCCAAGGGGTAGTTTCATCTCCACCGTAGTACGAGAATCCTCATTACTGATATCCGGAGTCCATGTTCCATCTTTGCCGGATATATATCCGGCCAAATCCGCATTCTCATCATAGGCCACCACCAGCCAGTTCGTGATGTCTCGCTCGTATTCTTCATCTTTTGCCCAGAAATCCGTCTCAGTAGTTTCATCCGCCTTCGTCATCATCCCTCCGGCCTTCGTCTGCGGCGGGCGTACCGAACGGGATGTCCGCAAAGTGATCGTCACGACACAATGATTCGGGTCGTCATCCGGGAGATCGCCCCCCCGGTCTTCACCACAAGCCATAAAAAGCCAACAGAGGCAAAGACCGGCGGCGACCGCCGTCAATCGGTTATATATGGTATAGCGTCTCATCATTAGCGATATTTAATAAATCTCTGTTTACAATATGCCATCGTTGATACGAATCACCCAATCCTTCACCTGTATCTTGAAGCAGGCGTACCCCACGATCGTAGGGTCTTCCGGATCGGGACCATCGGGATTATCCGGGTTATCCGGGTTATCCGGGTTGTCAGGATTATCAGGTCCCGGAGGATCCGGAGGCGTAGGCTTATCCGGACAATCGGGGCATACCTTCGGCGTAAGGAAGAAGATGATAGAATACTCGTCCTGCCGGTCCAGATACTCCTGCGGGGAGATACGGTGCCCCTCCATCTTGGTGAGAAGGAGGTAATCGTTGAGGTTCACGTTCAACACATCCTTCTCCCATCCGTGGTGACGGATGATGAGGCGGTAGTTGCGGCCCGCCATCAGGCGCATGGTGTTCATCTCGGCCACGGCCACGTATTGCCCGCCTACGGTAGCGCCGGGGGTCGGGTCGGCTCCCAACTCCACGTTCTCCGTATAATAAGGCAGGTAGTGGATGGTGGGATCTTGCAGCAGGGAATTGTCGTAATCCATATACCCGTTGTCAGCCACGATCCGGAAGGAGAAGTTATTCACATCCATGTCCTCACCCATCACGTTTTGCAGCACGACACGCAGCTTGTTGGTATTCTTGGCGAGTGAGATGGTGTCGGCCTCGGGCATGTCGCGCGTCACGGTGAAGGTATCGAGGCTATGCCAAAGCGGGCGCAGTTCGTTGGGTTGTGTCGTATCGTCCTCACGCAAGGTACGTACCTTGACGTCTTGCGCCCTCTCGACAGCCTGCGACGCCTCGGCAGGATCGTTCCATGCGTAACTGCCCTTGTCCAGCCCGGCCCAAGTGACTACCTGATAGGTACCCGGCTCCATGTCGAGGGCGATGGAGTTCCGCTCGTCCAGCTCGCTCTTCTCAATCCGCCGCTGGAAGAGGAAGTTCCCTTCTTGGTCGCAGAAGAAGAGCGTAACGAAGTCTACCTCATGCTGGAAAGCGTCGGCGAATTTCATATTATAGTCGTACTTGAAATACAGGCGGAACTCGCAAAGCGGCAGCGAGTCGTCGTGTATCCAATCGCAAGCGTATAGCCCCACGGACAAGGCGGCTATGCCAATCAACTGTTTGCAGGTATGAAATAAACGGTTCATAATCATTTTATTAAGATACACAGTAATCCTCCGCCCGTACTACCGGAAATGGAGGTAAACCATGATGCCCATTATAAGGTTCTTATGATGGGCATCGTAAGGTTGCTTGGATGGGCAGCATAAAGTGCTTACAATGCCCATCGTAAGAATCCCCCGAAGGGTAAAGTTATAGGATAATGTCTTTGTTCGTACGTTTTACCCAATCCTTCACGTAGATAGTCACGTCGATAGTGACATCATCACTCTCATCCGGCGTACCGGGATCATCCTTACCCGGGGTATAAGGTAACGGATCGCCCAAGCCACGAATACCTTTCACATACAACTGGTACACGTTATTGCGTACGATACAGAATTCCATCACGCCCATCAGACCATCGTTTCCGTTATCATCATGACGGATCCAGAACTTGTGATAGCTTCTTCCGCTTTTGTATAGGGAAACATTATAGTATTGGTATAAATTGCCGATTTGCTCTGAGCTGAATTGAGATACAGGAGTAAAATTAGAAGGAAGATGCGAAGCTTGATCTCTAAAAGCCGCATAAGTCAATTTCTGTTTTATAGTCTCATCAAGAGTGGTTGTACCAGTTAGAATCCCATCCAAATATTCCTTAAACGCACTTTCTAATCCATTTTGGGAAGACATACCTTGAACCGCCTTCTTCACAGCATTGACATCCGCAGTTATATCGTCCCAACCATCCATAAAGCCTTTCAATAAATTTTTCTTGTCGTTTTCCAAATTGAACGCACGGGCAGCAACGCTCTTCACATCTTTATAAACAAGACGTGACACAGAACCATTACTATTATAATGAGCCGCAGAAAGAAACGTTTTATCACCATTAGGCAAATTCACAGACTTGATCTCCCCATTTTCATAGGAACTCACCTTAAAGTCGTTACTCGGAGTAAATTCAGACTCGAAGATTACACCAGTAGTATAGCCATGTACCTGCGAGTTCAGATCCAACGTATTTTCCTTGGTATAAACAACCGGGTAATATGTCCGACTATCACCACTTACTTCCTGTGTATAGCTTAATCCGGAAGTAGGCATAGACACCATCTTATCCAAGTTATTCAAATCAGTTGAATTGCTCGGATTAAAATAATTGACATATGAATCTTTAAATTGATCCCAAGAAGAACTTTCCCCTTCTGGCAATTTCTTTTCCCGGATCTTCGGATCTAACACATAATTGAACAATCCGGCACCAGTATCATTATTCTTCCATATCCATTTCTCATCACCTAAATATCGAGCAGGATCGTTGGTACCATCTGCCGGCAATACCGCATTAGCACCATAGTTATACTGTACCGTAGGAGAAACTTGCTTAAAAAGATAACTTTCGCCCTTCCACTGATTCACTACCTTATACCTCTTCAACGTGAACGTGCCCTTATTCTTTACAGGAGAAGTTCCCGGTATATTAGTCAGATCTAAATTCGAGGAGTATGCCAAATCAATACGAGCGGCTAAACGTTCTACGAACACCGTTGTCTGAGCCGGATTTGTCTCATCCATATTCGCAGCAGAAAGTTCAACGATAGAACTGCCGTTAGAAGGAATAGCACCACTTATCATCTTATGTGTAGACATTACAAAATGATGGTAATCCGCCATATTACTAGCAGGAGTCCACAATGCCCTATCGTTTGCGGCAACTCTATCGCGCAAGTCTGCCAACGTACTAATACCAGTCAACCTTCCTCCCGCATTAATAACGGCAAATACCTGATAATTGCTCTTATCTTGTGTCAGAGGATTCTTCATGGTTACTTTCATCGTAACCTTTCCGTCACCATGACCAGGCTCAGTTCCACCTAAACTCGCATCAATACCTTCCAGATTCGAATAATAACCTTGGCCTGCGATCTGTATACTACTACCATTGTCAGTATTTAGTAACTCCAGCTGATTGCCATCCCCCAAAGACTCTTCATCTGTTGGCACCAAGAATATATTAACATCATATACCATACCCTCCTTAGAGCCGGAAAGCTCACCAAGAGAACCATTACCATCCTCGCCCCAACCGGCTCCCCCCTGATTAGGATTAGAAGGAGTAGGATCTGCTTTCGTTAGCGTTCCTTGCGAAACCGTAGAGACGTTCACCGTCATATAGACCTTCTCGCCATCCTCTTCCGCCCCGGTGTTATTTTTTCCGTTGTCGAGATCATCGGAACAACCGGCCGCCAATAAAAGCGCCGTTGCCATCGCTACGTACCATTTTTTCTTTTTCATAATATTAAAATTTTTGTCTGTTATCTTATCCTATTTTCACTCTTGCCGTTTCTCTGCGATCTGCCTCAAGTTCTCCTCCACCTGCGAGGCTACGGAAGGATCGCCGGACAGCTTGCCCAGCAGAGCCTCCGCTTCGTCCAAGCGGTTCTCCAGCATGGCGATGGCCGCCTCCGCCAAGGTACGCTCCGCAGAATCGGAAGTCTTCGCCAAATAACGGCGGGCCGATTCCAAGCGACCTGCGTCGATCGCCGTAAGGGCGGCGTTCAGATTCGACACCGGATCCTCCGGATACATACGCACGGCAATCTCGAAGACCTCGCGGTAAGCGTCGCTACCCGGTTCCATCGTCTGCGCCACCTGAAACATCTCGTTTAGACTCAACTGCCTAGGGTCCGAATAGATCAGCTCACGGGCCTCCTCTACCGTAAACGAACGGATCGTGTAGCGCACCGCGTAATCCGAATGACGCAAGGCGGGATAAATATCACGCAAGAGTACCCGATACGAGGCCCCCCCGTTCAACGCCTTCAGCTTCGCCTCGCGACGGTCGTAATCCTTCGGCTCGTCCGCACGAATGATGGCCAGCAGCTCCTCCTTGTCCGCAAGCGAGGAGTTCTCCACCCGTTTCTCCAATCCGGCCCAGTCCTCCGGCTCGAAATCCACCGTGAAACGGGCCTGCTCAAAGTGATAAAGGCCTTTCACGTATTCGATCAACGCCTTGGCGCGATGCTCGGCCAAATACGTGTTATGTTTATAGGTACCTTCCGGCGATGCGAAACCTTTGATATATACCTCCGTGATGGTAGCGTAAGGATCCTCCTTCACCGACGACACGGTCTCGAGGATCTTGCGTAACTCCGAGGGATTGTCGCGATACTCAGGATATATCTCCGTACGGTTTACCGGGAAGTCGAGGAAGGCGCTTCCTTCCTTCACACGCTCTTTCACACGTTCTGCCTCCGGCGTGACGTACGCCAAAAGCGGCCGCAATACCACAGGCTCCGCGATTCGGATCGGGAAAAGCGGCGACTTATCATTACTCAATGCCTCCCAACCGCAACCGCAAAAATCGGCTACCAGCGACACCTCCGAACGCTCCATCCACTTAACGAAAGGAATGGAGGCATGGTAATCGAACGTCTGCTCCTTCCCACTGTGACGGCGTAAGACAAACTCTCCGTTCGCCATCGCATCACGCTTGGATCGCTCGTACTGGATCTGGCGGTTGCGCCCGTTCACGATCACGGGAGGCAAAGCCCTTACGCTATCGCCCCGCTCGATCAGCGGCGTACAAACCAAACTCCGGTTGGCCGGTAGCGACAACTCGTCCAGCGTTAGTTTCATATCAATTATCAAGCGATCGCCCACATGCTCCACCAACCGCTCCTTCACGACGATGGCGGTAGCCGTCTGCTGCGCCTGTACGGGAATCGTAGTACCCACACAACCGGCCAAACAGGCGATCCCAAGTATCATCCATCCTTGTAGATTCTTCATTTTTCAGTCCTCCATCGATTTAAAATTGGTAAATGAGATTGATCGCCGCCTGCGTAGGCCCGAAGTAATGCTTCTTGATCCCTTCTTGCTTGCGGCCGCAATTCGCACAAGGATACTTATCCGACTTCAAGAACAGATAACCCACGCCCACTGTGGCCTCTAAGTTCCAATGGCGAGACAGCAGCCAAGAGTATCCATAACTGACACCAGCTCCCGCACCCCATCCCTGGTGACGCTCGCCCTCTGTACCCAGCCATTTGATATCGGCTACATTATATAATAGGTACGGAGTATGCACACCGAGGAAATGACCGTTAAACGTCTCGCAAAACCAATACCTCAACTCCGGGTGCAGACGCAAATGCTTCAGTGAGCGGCCATAACTCCCATCATCGTTCTTGCCGCTGAACGGATTCAAGCCTGCCTCCAACTCAAGTGTCCAATGACGGGCGAGATAAACTTCAGCCCCCAAATTAAACGTGGCAGTAGCCCAATAAGGAATATTGCTCTTGATCCCAATCATGGAGCCTTTCCCTTCGACCGGCACCCCCTGCGCTCTCGAAAGAAACGGGAATGCCAACAAGAATAGCATGAAAATCGTCTTCTTCATTCTTTCTTATTCATTATGGTTGTTAATCTTAATATCTTCTCACCCTTCTGCCCCTCAAGGCCCAACCTCCTAAAATCAACTAACGGCAAGAATGGCCCGTGGACTTATTTATGGAATAAGGAGCCTCATAGAACTTATTTATGGAATAAGGTTTAGCGTTTCAAAAGGGTTGACGAAAAAGAAACGTTACATCACATCTTATTGTTATTTTTTATAGTTTGCCAATAAACCACACGGAACGTTTCAGAAAAACATGTACGTGTTTTTCTGAAAAGACGTACATGTTTTTTGAAAAACACGTACATGTTTTCGGATAAATATGATCGTGTTTCTATACGATTATCAATCAACGGCTTATATATAGGTCTGTCATAACGAGCTTATTGTTTTTTTATTTTTTGATATTCAAGAGGAATTTTTAGAGTATAGAAATTCTTCCTTTGTTGGGAGAGTGAATCAATAAAGGTGAATATGGTTCATTTTAGAGACATAACTTCCCCTAAATCCCTTATTCAGTGGAAGGGACTTAACAATTTTAACACAAAAAAGTTGTGATAATAAAATATTTATTATGTATTTTTGTGAACTAATAGGGAGGAAGTTACTATTTTGATGCTAAAACTCCTTATTCCATAAATAAGCTCACAAACCATCCATCCTTTTCTCAAGAATCCGATTTACAGAACCTATCACCTTCATGTTCGCATGAGCCAAACGTGATATATCCAGTTCTTCCAGATAAAAACGAGTCGTTTTCTCCGACGAGTGCCCCAACGCTTGGCTGATCAAGGCCATCGGCATATCGCAACGTAAAGCTTCCGATGCCCAGCTATGGCGAACAACATACGATGTAAACGGATTCGGTAACCGTAAAGTTTGCCCAATCCGTTTCAGCCGGGCATTATGCCGGGCCAAGCTACGCTTATACCCCCAATAATCCGGATTCCGGGGCGGAAGAATCGGGAACAAATACGGCGATCCGGTCGCTCGCTGCCGATCCGCGTATTTCCGGATCAATTGCAACATACTACTGGTTATCTCCAACCGGATCATACGTCCTGTCTTATGACGGTGATATACCAACTCATTCCCCCGGATATTCTGCCTCGTCAAGTACGCTATATCCACAAAAGGCATCCCGCAAGCCATAAAACTGAATAGGGAAAGATCTATTGATAATTCCACTTGCGAGTCATCCGCCACCTTGATCTGAGCAATTTGCTGAAACAAAGACGCAGGAATCGCACGCCTCGCCGTCATCGCACGCCGGAGTTTCAAATTCTCAAACGGATAATACGACGCAGGAATCAACGACTCTTGGCAAGCCGTATTATAAAGCGCCCGCAAACTACTGATATACGTATTTACCGTATTAGTAGCTAATCCTTTTCCCTGAAGATACGTGATGAAATCTATCACCAACGCACGATTCAAATCGGCCAAACAGAACCCCGGGTTCTTCACGAATCTTAAAAAATGCCTTACGGCCACCTCATACAACTCAGCTGTCCCTTCTTTCTTTAACTGCCGTTTCATGTCTCTTCGTTTTCCCATATAATCCATCAATGAGATTGCTAACTTTTTCTTACGTCCTCGTTTCATACTCCTTTCACTAAATTATTTATACTTTACACGAACAAATTAATTCAAATTATTACTTTTGTTCCCGAAAATAAGAAAATAGGTAACAATTAAAAGCATAAAAGCAACAATAAATAATATGGCAAACAATCGAGTCACATTCGGTAGTAAATTGGGCGTAGTACTAGCTACCGTAGGATGCGCCGTCGGATTGGGAAGCGTATGGCGCTTTCCTTATATGCTAGGAGCGAACGGAGGTGCGGCATTCCTACTGGTCTACATACTTTTCATGATATTTCTAGGCATTCCGGTAATGATAACCGAGTTTTTCATCGGCCGGCATTCCCGCAGCAATACGGTGGGTTCTTTCAAGAAAATGGCTCCCGGTACAAAATGGTGCTGGATTGGGTACAACGGTATCTTGGCTGCGTTTTTGATCTTAAGTTATTACTCGGTTGTCTCCGGTTGGACGCTTGAATATGTTTGGCAAACGCTAAGTGGCCGTTTATATGGACAGCCGGATATAGACTATACGGCCGATTTTCAGGATTTCGCTTCCAATGTCTTCCGTCCAATCTTTTGGATGGGCGCTTTTATCGGGTTGACTCACTTCGTGATTGTCTCGGGCGTAGAGAAAGGCATCGAGCGGGCCTCTAAGATCATGATGCCGCTTTTATTCTTGATCTTGCTGATCATGTGCGTACGTTCCGCGACCTTACCGAACGCTGAGGCCGGATTGCTTTTCCTTTTCAAGCCAGACTTTAGCAAATTGACTTCCTCAGTGGTCTTGAGCGCACTAGGACAGGCTTTCTTCTCTTTGAGTTTGGGTATGGGCTGCCTGATCACTTACTCCTCTTACTTCGGGAAAGATACGAATATGCAGTCCACCGCTTGGCAGGTGACAATCATTAATACGCTTGTCGCCGTATTGGCAGGTATCATGATATTCCCGGCGGTATTCAGTTTCGGCATCACCCCTTCCGCTGGTGCGGAACTCGTGTTTATCACGTTACCGAACGTATTTGGGCAATTACCGCTGAGTGGCTTGTGGTCCTGTATTTTTTATATCTTGCTAGCGATGGCAGCACTGACTTCCACGATCTCTTTACATGAGGTAGCTACGGCCTACGTTCTTGAGGAGTTCCACATGACACGCAAGAAAGCGGCTTTGATCGTTTCCTTAGGGGTATTTTTCTTAGGTATTTTCAGTTCTCTCTCATTCGGGGTGATGAAAGGGTTCACGATCGGAGGCTTGCCCTTTTTCGACGCGCTGGATTATCTGACCGCTAAGATCATGCTGCCGCTGGGAGGTATGCTCATTTGTATCTTCGTAGGTACACGTGTCGATAAAAAAGTATTGAAAGCAGAGTTGACCAATGAGGGAACTCTTAAGTTCCGTCTTTTCGGCGCTTACGTATTCTTTATGAAATACGTGGCCCCAATCGCCATCGGTATCGTATTCTTGAACGAATTAGGGATCTTGAGATGGATCACCGGTAAATAATACCGAGAATTCCTTGTCAATAGAAACGGAACTTCTACCTTTGCCGGCAGAAGTTCCACAAATCAAAACATAAGACTATGAAATGGCGTGATTTACTTTATTTCTCCAAGGGGGAAAGGCAGGCTCTTACCCTGCTCCTTTCCTTGATAGCGATGGCATGGATCGCAATTATCTTGACGGATTTTTCCCGGACAAAGGTTCTGCCCGATGATATGGTCACGGACAATATGAAACAAGACACCTCCCTTCCAATTACCCCGAACGGAAATCCCCCGAATCCCACCCGGAAAGAAAACAAATTCCACTCGAAAGAAAACAAAGTTCCCTCCGAACGAAATCCCAAACGCATCCGAAGGGAATCAAACCTCCATTTACCCTCATATCCAAAGGTAGAAAAATGGCCGTTAGGAACAGTTGTAGAATTAAATTCGGCCGATACCACCGCCCTAAAGAAAGTTCCGGGAATTGGTAGCGTCTTCGCCAAACGGATCATTAAATACAGGGAGCTATTAGGGGGCTTTTATAGTGTAGAGCAATTAGGGGAAGTATATGGTATCGACGAGAAACGCTATGAATCGATGAAATCGTGGTTTTCGGCAGACCGATCGGCTATAAGTCAGCTACCTGTCAACCAATTGTCGGCTAAAGAACTGGCAAGTCACCCATATGTCAGCTATAAACAGGCCCGGGTTATCGAGCGACAAGTCCGGAAGAAAGGCAAGTTACAGGGCTGGGAGAACCTAGCCTTACTGGAGGAGTTCACGGAATACGACCGGGAGCGGTTACGGCATTACTTCTCATTCCAATAGATAAAAAATCAGGTTATTCATAGAATCTTAATGCCCATCAAAAACAGATTATCCGTATCTTTGTGATCTTGAAATAACATATATTAATGAAATACTTCTTATCGATAAAATATATCCTCATAGTCTCTCTCCTACTTATCGGGGCATTGCCTTACGTTAAGGCGGAAACGACAAACCCAGTCTCCTCCCCGGATTCTTTCGAGACATTAAAGAAAGAGGCACGCAAAAGCGAATCACCCGACGATTGGAAGCGAGTTATCAATAACGCCCAAGCCCGGAAAGACACGGCAGACCTTGGATTCGCCTATGCCTCCTATCTGCAAGCGATGGCGAATATGCGTCCCGCCGGATTCAAGGAAGAGGCACGCCCTATCATGACTTTCCTGCTCGACACCCGGCAATATGACTACTACTTCGCCTTATACAACCTGCTTATCAGCCGCTTGTTCTCCGATCAAGCCTATCGCCATGCACAAGAGGAGGCCGAGCTTATGTATCAGCAAGCCAAGGGGATCGGACAACCCGTAGGTATGGCGATGGCCCTTAGGGTACAAGGCCAGATCTTCTACAAGCTCAACCTATACGAGAAGGCATATTCCGTATTACGGGAGGGCTCGCAAACCTGCCCTTCTTATAAAGAAAGCCTAAACGCCTTCACGACGGCACAAAGCCTGTGCGAATGGCAAATCATGACTTGCCAGAAAGCCGAGAGGTATGAGGAGATACTTCCCCTCGCCGACCTATATGGTGAAATGCTGGCTTACTGGAATGGGAAAGGCTGGAAAGACCCTAGCGGACATTACCCTGTCACCCATCTCTCCCTTCGTGCCATCGCTCTACTAAAAGCCGGACGGAAAGAGGAAGCGAGAGACTGCCTGCGGGAAGCCCGCACTTATATCCTTCCCGCCTTCCCCGCCCGTGCTTACGAGCATTTCTATGAGGCCCGTTATTTACTGCATTACGAGGAAGGAGCCTATAAAGAGGCGATAGCCGACATCGATACGTTGCTGGAGACACACCGGGATTATTACCCTTTCTACCTAAATGACATACGAACCAAGGCCGAACTATTATCTTTAAGCGGACAACCTCAGCAAAGTATCCGGCTGTATCGCGATTATATCCAAGCCAACGATTCCATCGCGAAAGAGGAGATCGCACGCCAGCTTGATGAATTGCGAATCCAATACGAAGTGGAGAAGACCCAGCAGGAGAACCTACAAAAAACACGGTATTTACAACTAGCTTTTATCATCATCGGTCTCGTCACCCTCTTACTTTCCTTATATATTATCTATGCCAATAAACTAAACGCAAAGAACCGGCTACTCGTAACCCGGTTGGAAGAACGCAACAAATGGACGAAGAACTTCTTATCCCTTGAACCGGAATCAGAGGGACAACCGGCTGCGAAAATCACCAATCCACCCACGTCTTACGAGATCATACAACGCTTAGGCGCATTCATGATCAACGAACGGCTCTACCAGAATCCGGCATTAGACCGGAAAGAACTCGCCAAAGCCTTACAGATTAATGAACGGACACTAGCGAATGCCCTACGAGAAGAAAACGACCAGACCGTATTGGAATATATAACAATGTATCGCTTGGAAAACGCCCGCCATCTGCTCTCCCTAAAAAATCCAGTCACCTTAAAGGAAATAGCGGAACAATGCGGCTTCGGTACATTGCGTACTTTCCAGCGATCCTTCCGCGACAGATACGGGATGCCTCCCTCTCAATACCGGGAGATTATAGGCGAGAAAGAGAAATAAACCACGATGGATTCGTGCTTTTCGAGAGAAAAGCGAATTTGTCGCTCTCCTATACCGGAATTGTCGCTATTCTTTTCTTGCCCCGAACCCTACGCCCAAATACCTTTGTCCCCAAAACAAATTACTCTGTATATGAAAAAAACAAGCTGGCCGTTTTATCTCTTTTGCCTATGTGGCTTATTATTGCTCGCCTGCCAAGACGATAACGATTCGGGAGTCACGCCTCCGGGAAACGGGGACACGTTCGAGGGCTCTCAATATGTAATCACCCTGCAAGACGAGACGGAGAATTTCCATTACCCCGAGTTTATCTGTACGATGCGTACGGAAGACGGCACGGTCATTACCCGCAGGGGAGGGCACATACGTCTGGATGGTCAATCGATCCTGACCCTCGACACCGGATTGAAAGAAGGCATCTATCGGTTGCTGTACCTGACTACTCCTGTCGTAACAGAGGCCGAGGCCGATACTACTTGGAATGAATACGGGCTGGGATGCCGGATAGAGATATCGAAAGGTACGGTAAGGGTTCTCGATCCGTACAACAAGATGGCGAACCTGTCTGGAAGCGGAACCGCGGAGGATCCCTTTATCATCAGTAGTTACGATCACTTGAAACGCCTCCGCAGCATGACGAACGATCAAACCCAGAATGAATTTCTGACGGCAAGTACCTATTTCCTGCAAATAGCGGATATCAACATGGATAAGGCTTCCTATGATAGCGACCACCAGTTCGGCTGGCTATCGATCGGTAATGTCCCTAACAATCCGTTCCGGGGTATTTACGATGGCAACGGCTATAAGATCAAAAACCTGTGGGCCACCCGCCAGAACTCCACCGGTATCGCCCTCTTCGGTTACACGGAGAAAGCCATCTTTAAACATGTATGGATGGAGAATCCCAAGATGGAAGGGAATTTCGCAGTCGGCGCATTGGTCGGAGGGGCGGTATCGGCGGGCGATATGCGTGATAAGACCTCGCTCATTGGTTGCACGACTTCCGGCGGTTATATCAAGGCGAGCAAAGGAAGCGTAGGGGCCGGAGGACTGGTCGGCGTGGTAGACCTGTACGGAATGATCGCGATGGACAGTTGCGTTAACACGAGCACCCCCGTTTCCGGGTCGTATGGTGTCGGCGGTTTGTTGGGAGTCGGTTCGTTGTATTCCCAATCCTACCTGCAACAATGCGAGAATCACGCATCCGTGAGCTCGGACTATACGGGAGCCGGGGGCTTGGTGGGTTCTGTCGATTCCCTGTCTATCCTAGGGTGCGTAAATACGGGTGACATCACAGGCTCCAAGGCCTATAATCCCTCGGATGCGAGCAACGGCGGGTATGCCACCGGAGGTATCGCCGGAGGTACGGGTGTCTCTTACATATATGCGAGCACGAATGAGGGAAATATCGATGGTTACATCGGCGTGGGCGGCATTATCGGCAGTACCCGGTTGGGTTCAGATGAGTTGCTTTTCAATAACACGTTGGTAAAATCATGCGGAAATACCGGGGCGGTATCCGGTAAATCTTCGGTCGGCGGTATTTGCGGTGAGGCACAATTAGGATGCTACGCCGTTTATAACACGGGAGCGGTATCGGCCTCGGCTAGCGGCTCGTTCGTGGGCGGTATCGCCGGAAATACATCCATAGCGGTGGTGCATAACGCATTGAATACCGGAAAGGTATCCGGAAATAACAGCGAAAGCGCCGGTGGCGTGGTTGGCAAGGTTACTTGGGGTGCCTTCTTCGCCAGTCAGAACTTCGGGGATCTGGATGTTAATGCCAATTATGCCGGTGGTATCATCGGATTGGCCGGAAACTATACGATGATCAATTATTGCGGAAATATGGGCTATATATTGAACAGCGGAACCGGTCCGACCGGCGGGTTGGTCGGAGAGATCGGCGATCCGAGAGAATGGTCAAGCGAGGCTATCGCGAGCTGCGTCATAGGAAGCGTGGAATGTATGTTGGGAATATTAGGGCCTGTCATAGCGGTAGCCGGTTCGGCTCTGGAAACCGCGGCCACTACCGGAGAAAAAATTTTTAAAGGAATAGTACATGTCTTACATGTTGGAGAAACAGTGGCGGATTGGCTCCTGCTAGTCGCTGATAAAACCATGTTCCGGATCGGAGTCTCTGAAATGCTGAGCGAGGAGGAAGCCGAGCTGATGGAGGCTTCTCTCAAAGCGAAAGTATCAGAGATAGATGGTGCCATTAACGACAAGATGGCCAACATCCGGAACGGCTATGCGCTGTCGGCTGGCATATTACCCTCTAGCCTGAATCAAGGAACGGCCACCGATTTTATCAATAACACGAACACGTTATTGACCTTCTACGAAACCTCCGATGATAATAACAATACGATCAACTACAACATAAATCATAAACGTGAGGAACGCTACGAGCATATTGAGCAGAGCAAACATATCAAAGAGATCGTGCAAAAAGTAATCGCAGGAGTTTGCATCTGCGCAGCGGCGACGGCGGGTGTCGTTTCCGGCATAGCTACCGGCGGTACCACGACAGCTGCCGTATTCGCCACGATCGGCACGGTCGCGACCTTAGTGGGTGGAGTCAACGCAATTGTCGAAGGAGCCACCGACTATCAAAACAACGCTGTCATCATCTCGCAGTGTGTCAATATGGGACGTGTCAAAGCGGACAACGCTAGCCGTATCGGTGGCATCGTGGGGCACATGCAACAATACGGTATCGTTAAGGACTGCCTCAACGGGGGACGTTACGAGGGCAACTCAACCAAGGCCGGAGGTATCGTAGGCCGGGGCGATAGCCGATTTGAGGCACACAACTGTTTAAATGTGGGTGATAAATGGAAGGATCCGCTGATTAATAGTTACGGAGACTTCACATCGCTTTCGAACCTTTATTATTATGGCCAACCGGTAATATACGAAAATAACTCTTATCTGACAAACCTGTCTATCGACGAACTCTGCGACCCCAAGAAGTACAAAAACTGGGATATTAACAAGACGAACTCGATCTGGCATGTAACTGAGAGCAAAGGAAACTTCCCCGTTCCTTTCCATTCGGAAATGGAAGAGGAGATCAAGGAATAATCATTAATACATATCATAAAATGAATACAACAAGAATCCATATCATAGGTCTTCTCATGGCCTTGACAACTTTCCTTTGGACAAGTTGTAGCGATGACGAACTCTACCGGTCGAATGAGCAGGGCTCCCGCCTAGAGGAAATGGGAGACTTCAAGTTAAGCTCTTTCACCCTAGAGAAAGGGATCTGGGAAATCGCCGATACGATCCAGCAAATCAAGATCCACCTCAAATCGCATACCGACGATTCCATACGGGCATACGACGCTGCCGTGCTACATAGCGAAAGCAATCCTTCTTACAGCATCTATATCCCGAAGACAGACGAGATACCGGATAGCGACTACGACCTGACCGCATTCCTTATGGACGGGACCAAGTTAGGCACCAAGCTGAAGGTCACTTTCCGGGACGAGATGCTCCATACGATCATGGCCTCAACGGTACAGTATGACTTAGAGGGGGAAGGAACGGCAGAGAAACCTTACTTGATCGGCTCACAGGAGGATTTCGGCATGCTTGAATATGGCCTTAACCGTTATGATACCATCGCACACGCAGCCGGGCTCTATTTTAAACAAACCGCAGATTTCGAAGCCCCGCATCGTAGCGACGTGTACGACGGACGTTATACTTTTGGCGAGTCCTTTGCCGGTATATACGATGGTGACGGCAAGTCCATCACGATCGCCTATCTCGGTGCACAGGCAGAGAGTGATACCACTGTCGGTCTTTTTAAAACATTATATGACGGTGCTCAGATAAAGAACCTGACTATCAGAGCCAATATGCAGGGAATTAAAAAGAATGGAGGAATGTTGGCAGGCTCTTCGCAAGGAAACGTGACGCTTACGAATGTAACCGTTAGCGGTAGCATCACCGACAGCAACGAACATATCGGTGCCTTTATCGGACATGCCACAGGAAACCTGACCGCTGAACATTGTCGTCTTTTCGCCTCTGTCCATGCGAACAGTTATGTCGGTGGACTTGTCGGGTACATGGAGAACGGAATGCTTACGGTAACTGATTTCTCGAACTTACAAGAAAATTCCATGCCTTTCCTTTTCACGGTTCACGCAGGCAACCGGGGAGCCGGAGGCATAACCGGAGGTATCATGAAGGGAGGGTGTGCCTTTAAGGATATCACTCTCCAGCATTCCATAGAGAAAGAGGATTCCGGACTAAAGGTTATTTATGCTGGAGCAGACCGGGCCGGCGGACTTGCCGGTGAGATGGCACTCAACGAGGCCAGTAGCTTGAATAATATCAACATATGGGCTCCTGTCCGCTCGGAACAAAAAGATGCCGGCGGACTCGTTGGTACCGCGACCTTGACCGCCCCACTAAGTGTAAGCAACTGCACATTCGCCTCCTTGGTGAAAAGTAATGAGAAAGCCGCCGGGTTTTTCGGCTATTTAAAATGCGACAATCACTTGAACTTGGCAGAAACCAACCAGATCGTGCAAGTAAATAACGGATACCTCAACGTAGAGGCAAATAAGTACGCAGGCGGTATGTTCGGCTATGTGTATGGCGATATCAAAACAAGCGGCCTTTGCCTTATCAACATAAACGTGACCGCCACATCGAATTTCGCCGGAGGTATCATCGGAGAATTGGAGCATGGGACATTGGAAACGAAAAACTTCAGCCTCGATAACGATATGCAGGTGTATGGCAACGACGCTACCGGCGGACTGGTCGGATATGCCAATAGCAGTACGATCAAAGGGGATATAGGTGACTTGAACTTCTCCTCCATCCCCTCTCCAGACAGCTTTAAAAGCAACTATTCGGGAAAGGTCTCTTCTCCGGGAGCAGATGGAAAAGGTACGTCTATGGGAGGACTCGTCGGGTATGCCTTACATTCTCATCTGGATCATCTTTGTTTCACAGGTTCTGTTTTTGGTAGTGACAGAGTGGGTGGAATCGTCGGGCATATAAGAGGCACGGCAAGTATCACCCACTGCGTAAACAATGCCAACATTGTCGAGAATAGCACTAATACATGCACCGGAGGTATCGCGGGTAAAGTGGACTTCACCGAAGGTACTTACACGCACATGATTAATTACAGTAATATCGCAGGCATGGAGCAAACGGGGGGTATCTTTGGTTATATCGGATTAGAGACCTCCACCACCCATAACCTCAACATCCAATACGCCGTAAACGCAGGAGAGGTAAGCGGAAGCCAGAACGTAGGAGGATGTGTCGGACGTTTGTATGACGACATGAATGACGTGGAGCACAAGATCTCTTATTGTGCCAACTACGGGAAAGTAAGCAATTCCGGCAACGGTAACTTGGGAGGCATCCTCGGACAAGGAGACAGCAAGAAGATGATCATCATGAACTCTGCCAACCACGGAGAGATCGCCGGAGGATCAAATGGCGCATCACAAGTGGGTGGTATCGCCGGAAGAATGGGAAAAGATCCGAAAGGCATCACGATCGGAAACAACATGGAGCTGGCTTATTGCTGTAACCGGGGCAATATCTCTTCTGATAACGTAGATTCGCACGTCGGTGGAATCCTAGGTTACCAAGAGGAAGGAAACGATTACGATGAAAACCATTGGATGACACACGACTGTTATAATTCGGGGTCTATCACTTCCGACCAGAAATCCGATAATGGAGGCATCGTCGGTTGTGTGGATTCCTACTCGGAGGTAGTTCGCTGTATAAATATCGGAAAGGTATCCCCCAATGGCAACGGCGTAGTAGGCACCCGGAAGTCGAGCGTGATCTGGCACCACCACGACCTTTATTATCTGGACGGTACGGGAAGCGGCTGGTGCGCCGAATCGTTTAGTGATAGCGAGAAGAAAAACACCTCAACGTTCAATAATTTCGATTTCAGCGGCAAGGGTGTCTGGATTATCGATAGTGACAACTCGAAGAACAACGGCTTTCCTTATCTCAGGGATTGCCCGTTTCAATCAATTTACCAATAAATAAACAAAGATGAGATCCATATTATTTACAACATTACTATTCATGTCGTTCATAGGCTGTTCCGACAATGACCAACCAGATGAAACGATTATCGACCCCAAAGAACAATGGAGCGCTACGTTGCGGGGAGATGGCGAGATACTGGGAGCCTATCCCGACTTGTTCAGCAACTATTGGGAATATACGTATAATATGAACGAATATCCCGATGTTGCCTTACGCATCGAAGGGCAGTTCCCTCACGCCCGTTACTTCAGCTTTTCGCTCTACGACGACGAGACCGGCTCTGCCATCGGCGGTATCAACGATCATGAGATCATTCCGGACGAAGGGAGTGAGAATCCTTTCGTTAGCACGTCGGAAAAAGACAACCGTTTCACCATCTATGTCGTACCGGCCTCCATGGATGAGACACTGATAGCGAAACTTCCCTCAGAGAATATCTGCCGGGTGAACGCAGACATCAAACGGCTTGCGATCTGCATCCGGCATTACTTAGGGACGAATGCGAACGGCGATAAGGATGAATATGGAGGTGTAGCACTGCCTGCTATAAAAGGCATAGACATCCATTCGCTGAAAGAGATCCAAGCCCCGGAACGTACGGAGTCTAACATCGAGAAGGTGACAGGTCAAAGCTTCTCCCAAAAATCGGACGAGAATCGGGATGTTCCTTTCTTCTTGGCCCCGAAAGGAAGATATTATCCGAACAACTCTACCGCTTATCTGTACGCCCGCACCCATATACATGCCGACTCGGTGTTGATATTCAGTTTCATCCCGGTACCACTTCCCCGAACGGTGGAAGAATATGAGGGGGCGAAAGCCCGTTATTGGTCTATCTGCCTCGGCGCAACATCCAATACCCGTTCCTACTACTCCATCTATGATAAAGAGGCGAATGCGAAAGAAGGAGAAAAGGCGACCTTCATTATCTGCCTGAAACAAAATTCAAGACTCGCCGAGATACAAGCGAAAGTAGAGGCCCAAAAGCAATTGGGCGCTCATTGGAACCTTTTTGTATGGGATAGCGAGAAACAGGATGTCGACGGGAAACCGATCGGAGATGTTATCGCGATTATGTACCGCAACATCCTGCCGGACAAGGATTGGGAATATTCCATCTCCAGAATGACTCCCACCGAATACAAAGATGATGAAGGAGAACCGATCGATAAAGTAACAGACCCGGACAAGCAATTGTCCCATAAAGCCTTAGGAGATTACGGGCCCTACGGATTCAAGTATGCCGCAAACGATTTCCTGCGTGATGATTTTGAGGAAGAAACTTATTAATTTAAAGAAGAATGAAATACCAATTAAAAGAAAAAGCATGGAGAATGACATTTCTCGTGTTCGCAACTTGCGCTCTATTTTCCTGTTCGGACGATGAGAACGATCCCAGTAAAGACGATAACGAGCCGCCATTATCAGAAGCGACCGTTCCGACTCCCAACCCCTATCTAGCGTCAGAGCATTACAGCCTGACCCATTTCAACTCGGCGCAAACCGATGCCTTTCCCTATGCAGTAAAAGGCGGCACATTCCAAATGAATCCGGATGATTGCGCCTCCACTTGGAGTGGTCCGGTCAATTTAATGACGCTCTCATCGACCGACCCGGACTATATGTGGGGAATGTGTAGCGACCGGGTATCTTATATTCATATAGCCGATGGGGCTTTCGAGCGTGTGGCGGAAATAGGCTTGCCTAATGGTATCCAAATGAATACGGAAGAAAACTTACGGAAATTGGTCGATACCCAATATACCTCGACCGACCAATTATACGCCGATGCCGTGGAGATTCTGGGTAAATATCCACAAATGTCTATGTCTAACGGCAACTACGTGATTTGTGACAATGAGAACTATGCCTATACAAACGCCCGGACGGTCATCTGTCGCTATAAGTTGAAAGAAGCAGGTAACCCCAAAGCAGGTATCGTCTTAGACAAACAGGTCGATATGGCACCATACATGGATAATCCACAAACATTGGTGGGAATGGTAATGACATACGATGGATACTTGGTAGTCGCATCGGGCAACGGTATCGCCATCATCGATCGCACAATGAGTATGCCCCCAGTCGTCAAACTTATACCGGACGATCAAGTGATCACTAACTCCGCCGCTGTCGACGAGCATAACGGTATCTATATAGCCAGCAACAGCCGTACGCCCGGAGGCAAAGGTATCATGCACAAATTCGTATGGAAAAACGGTAAGTTATCGGAAGATGAGGCCGACGGCGCATGGACCGCTTCTTATGACGGAGGCCCCGAGGCGCCCGCCATCAAGATGGGTTATGGAACAGGTTCTACACCGACATTGATGGGATTCGGTGACGACGAGGACAAGCTAGTCGTTATCACGGACGGTGCCAAACGAATGAAGCTAGTCGCTTTCTGGCGGGATGATATCCCGGAAGATGCCGTTCCCGTTGATGCGGAAAATCCCCGCATCGCCGACCAGAAAGAAATTTCCTGTGGGCTATCTGCCTCTACGGAATGGATACAATCCGAGCAATCCGTGGCAGTATCCGGTTATGGCGCTTTTGTCGTAAATAACGTGATACCTAACACCGTACCAGACAAGATCGTGGCCGTATTATCCATCGGGCCGCTTGTCACGCCGCCTTTCGGCGTAGAGCGTTTACAATGGGATACAGAGAAAAACCAGTGGTATTCGGTATGGACCCGTTCGGATGTAAGTTCAATCAGCATGATACCGGCTATAAGTACCGCCTCTAATATGGTATTCGTCAACGGCTACACGGAGGCAGACGGCTGGGAGGTGACTGGACTGGACTGGGGAACAGGCGCTACGAGCCACCGGGTAATCTTCGGGCAAACCAGCCGGGGTAACGGGGCATACGCCATTATCCAATACATGGAAAACGGGGATCTATTGTTCAACTCCGTAGGCGGTCCCTTCCGAGTAAAGCTCTGACGAGATAAAAATTAAGAGGCTGTCTAAAAAATGAAGTGAACCCTAAAAGTTTTTTGTCTAACTTTTAGGGTTCACTTCAATATCTCCGATTATTTTCGCTATGTTTGCGACAAAACACATTCTGTATGATCTATCTGAAGCAAGTAAAATTACTGGACCCGGACTTGGTAGCCGGCAATCCCGAGGAGCTAAAGTATCCCTATAAAGCTCCGGCTGTACGTTTCACGGAATCGTTCATTTTCCGCAAGCCGGTTACTTTCCTTGTCGGGGAAAACGGGGCGGGAAAATCCACCCTGCTGGAAGCGATGATGAGTAAATATGAGGAGAGGGATGAGGAAGAACCGGGTATGCTCTATGACGGAACCGAGGCCTACAAGATTTACGCCAATGTCTTACCCGAGCATATTAAGCTGATCGAGACCCGAAAACCGGAAAAGCATTTCTTCTTCCGGGCAGAATCCTTTTTTAACCATGCGGCCGAATTGGATAGGCAAGCCCAACTGGAATTACGTAAGTACAGCAAGATCTACGCCTATAAAGCTTACGGTGGCAGGAGTTTATTGGAGCAATCGCACGGCGAGAGCTTTCTCAGCGCTTTCCTGAATTATGCCAGCCGCAATACATTATTTATATTAGACGAGCCGGAAGCCGCACTCTCTCCACAACGGCAGCTGGCCCTTTTGGTGCGTATCCATGAACTGGTGAATAACGGTTGCCAACTGATTATCTCCACGCACTCCCCGATCTTGATGGCTTATCCGAACGCGGACATTTATGCCATCGATGATACCGGAGCGCACATCACCCCGTATGAGGAAACAGAGCATTACCAGCTCACTAAATATTTCCTCACGCATACGGAGCAAATGATGAAAGAACTGCTTGGGTGAGATTACTTCTCCCAAGCATTTACGATCTCGGCAATGTAAACGATATGCGCATTGCCGTTCTTCTCATCATACCAACGAGGGAAAACGCTAGGATCTAAAAACTTAGCCTCCTCGATCTCGGACTTATAGACCACTTTGCATTCCAACGTAAGGCGAGCTTCCTCGAATACAGGATTACCAGCCTCCGTAAAGAACGGAGTCAACCCCGTAGCGGCCACTTTATCAATCTCCCGGCCGGATTTAGAGCCACAAATGCTATGGGCTTTCCGGTGCTCCGGTCCTAGGAAAGTAATCGTGAACTCATTTTTAGCGTCGATAAACTCACGGGTATAACGCTCCGGACGAATAAAAGCAAACACCACCGGACGGTTCCATAACACTCCCACGCCGCCCCAACTGGCAGTCATCATATTAAACTTCTCCTTATCACCGGCGCTTACCAGCATCCACTCCTTACCAATCAACTCGATAAAGTTGTCTTTGATCTCATTCGGATTAATCGCTTTCATATCTCATTTTATTTTCCCTCAAAGATATAAAATATTCCCTTATTTACCGGTACTCATTACCCCCGAGTCATTATCGGCATTATTCACTTTCTTCTGACCAGCGCTAAATTTACGGCCGAAAGAGAAGTTATAGGAAATCGTCGCCACAAACAAACGGGAACTTTCCTTGATGTAATTCGAACGGTGGAAAGAGGCGTATTGGTTCCAGTTCTCGGTCTCCTGCTTATAGTTATCCGTAAACGGATTAAAGACACGCAAGCCAATCATCAAGTCTTTATGCCTATAACCGAGCTGGATTCCTTGGATATTCTCACCCCCACTCATCGTCTCGCCCTTAAACCAGTTCCAATTCGTCATCAACATATACATGAGTGACCAATTCTTCCAAGTAACGGAAACATTCGCGTCGCACCACCAGTTCGTATATCGATGCGTGTAGGTATTACCGTTACTCATATAATGGTTCATACCACCATTGACAGAAAATTGCAAGATGTCCTTGATCGGACCGACCCGCAAATTGACGGAAGCGACAACCCGTTGCCAGTTTTTCTGATTATCCCAAGTCTGGATGATCTTATTTCCTTCCAGATATTTCTCGTCCATGATAGCGTCCGGCTGATACTCATAAGCGCCCAAGGCATTCACATAAAACAGCCCCTTGCGAAACTCGTAATTCAATTCCGTATAATAACTCATATAAGACTTCAGGTTGGGATTACCCCGCTGTATTTGCAAGGAATCGATCACTTGGTCAATCGCACTCAACTCACCCAAAGAAGGAGTCACATTCCCCATCGTTGATTTCAAACGGATGGAAGACTCCCCGGGCAAAGCATAAAACAAGGTCAACCGGGGACTCACCGTATAACGTTCATAATCCGCATCCTCACCCCGTTGGCTATAAGACGATCGATTCACGGTCACACCCAACGAGTAATCCAGTTTTTTCACCTTTCCCTTGAATTCCGCATATACGGAACTCTCCATCTGTTCCATATGTGTCTTATAGTTATGCCCATTGATATAACTGTTATCCGAGAAAGATTGGTTATGGCGTAAACCGCCGCTCAACCGATTACCATTCGTTAATTTCTTCTCATAGATAGCCTCGCCGATAATCGAGTATTTATCACCATCCACCACATTATTTACATCAGTCAACAATTGTTCATGTTTACTCTCTTGATAGATACGGGTCGATTTCGTTTGGTTATAAGTCCCTACCACGTTAAACACCAAGGTTTGGTTATGCTTCAAATCCCGTTGGTAATATAAATCCAGCGCAGGAGCTTGATAAGCGGATCCCGATAGGTCGATCATATCCACCTTGTCCTCCGGATTCGCCTTATTCATCAAGACCCCTTGATAATCCCAATGCGGTTGGTGATTATTCCGGTAGCGGAACGTAGCGTTAAACAGATACTTATCCGGCTTTTGATAGCTATAGTTCACATTCAGGTTATGCATGAATAAACGAGCGTGCGAAGGTTCGCCTATCTCCACACGGTTCAAGATTGTTCCATTCGCTAGATGAAACTCTTCCTCATTATTCCGTTTCATTCCATAAAAATCACGAGGACCGATCCGATAAGAAGCACCCCATTCCGAATTCTTATGATTGATCTTTCCCCGGACATTATGTTCGCCCCACATGGAATTGATACCTTGCGCCATGTCCAGACCAAAACTACCTCCCGTATCCGGCCGGCGAACGATATAATCCAGCACGATATCGGCATTGCCATAACGTAAGCCCGGGTTATCATGATATTCAATACGAATGATATCCGAGGGATTCAAGGCCTTGATCTCATCCTGTTCCACCTTCACGCCATTGATACGCACTTGGACTACCCCATTTCCCGTGGCCTTGATCTCGTTGTTCAACAAATCCACCTGCACTCTCGGTAGCATCATCTGCTGCAACAAATCCATACCGTTTCCCGAAGCCTTCATCTGGCGCTCCGATGGGAAGACCACTTTTTTATCGGCATGGCTCGTCTGGGCAGAGGCGCTAACCGTCACCCCGTCTAAGGATACCGCATCATCATTTAAGGATATTTCTCCCAAAGAAATATTCTTGGACAAGCCTTCCAAGGAAATATACTCCGTCTTAAAGCCTAAACTAGAGACAGATAGAATATAACTCCCTTTTTTAATCTTATTTAATAAAAAATGCCCCTTCATATCCGTAGTCGTACCCGCTACAAAAGAAGAGTCCATTGTTTGCAATACCACATTTGCAAATTCCAAGATTTCTTTGTTGCGAGCGTCCCGCACCATTCCCTTTATCTCCAAGTTCTGAGCAAAAGCTCCCTGTACCATACCGCCTAGCAGTATGATCCAAATCATCATCCGTTTCATTTTTATCGTATTTTTTCCGAATATAGCAGGGTGGCCTTTCCCGCTTATCATTTGTTTCTAACTATAAGACGACAGCCGTTTGGAAAACGTTACAAGAAAATGATAAAAAAATAATATTTCGATGTATTTGCTTCGTAGATACGTATCTTTGTAACCAAACAACAGATTATAAATCATGGAGCTATTGAATAATTGGATCAACGGAGTCAACGATATATTATGGTCATACATCCTTATTATCATGTTATTGGGATGCGCCGTATGGTTTACGATAAAAAGTAGGTTCGTGCAATTCCGCATGATTGGCGAGATGATCCGATTATTAGGCGATTCTGCCGGGAAAGGAGAAAAAGGGGAAAAGCATATCTCCTCTTTCCAAGCCTTCGCCGTATCTTTAGCCAGCCGTGTAGGAACCGGAAACCTAGCCGGTGTAGCGACAGCCGTAGCGATCGGCGGACCCGGATCTGTATTCTGGATGTGGCTGATCGCTTTATTGGGTTCTTCCAGCGCATTCGTGGAGTCTACGTTAGCTCAATTATATAAAGAAAAAGGGAAAGACTCGTTCATTGGCGGTCCCGCTTACTATATGCTACATGGTTTGGGGTTACGATGGATGGGCGTATTATTTGCCGTATTGATTTCGATAACCTTCGGTTTTGCCTTTAATTCCGTACAAAGCAATACGATCTGCGCAGCTTGGGAAGGCGCTTTTGGCATCGATCATGCTTGGATCGGAGCGATTCTTACGGTACTTACGTTAATCGTCATATTCGGAGGTATTCAGCGCATCGCGAGAGTAAGCAGTATTGTCGTACCGGTCATGGCATTAGGATATATAGCATTGGCGTTGGGAATCGTACTGTTTAATATCACCCGCCTACCCGCTGTTATAGAAACCATTCTGTCAAACGCTTTTGGTTGGGAACAGGCGATAGGCGGTAGTGTCGGAGCGGCGTTGATGCAAGGGATTAAACGAGGTCTATTCAGTAATGAGGCCGGTATGGGATCGGCACCGAATGTAGCGGCTACGGCGCATGTCTCCCATCCGGTCAAACAAGGATTGATCCAAGCATTAGGCGTATTTACCGACACGCTGATTATCTGTACCTGCACGGCGTTCATCATCTTGTTTAGCGGAGCGCCATTAGACGGCTCCATCAATGGAGTCCAGCTCACGCAACAAGCTTTGAGCAATGAGGTGGGCAGCATCGGCAGTACGTTTGTCGCTTTAGCGATCCTTTTGTTCGCGTTCAGTAGTATTATCGGTAATTACTATTACGGAGAAGCGAATATTCGTTTTATCACGTCCAAGAGAAGTGTCTTATTTATGTATCGTATATTAGTCGGTGGAATGGTCATGTTCGGCGCGTTGGCTAGTTTAGACTTGGCTTGGAGCCTAGCGGACGTGACCATGGGACTGATGACGATCTGCAATTTGATCGCGATCTCATTGTTGAGCCGTCAGGCGTTCCTATTATTACAGGATTACGTAGCCCAAAAGAAAGCGGGTATTAAAAGCCCTGTATTCGATAAGAACAAGATACCCGAGTTGAAAGACAAAGCGCAGTGTTGGTGATCAGACAAACGTATTGAAGTATGATAAAAAGCAAGATGATAAGCTTTTACATAGCGGTCATGATGATATGGACCTGTACGGTAAAAGCTCAAGATGATAATAAATCCCTAATCCACAAAATTGGATTCGACGTACGTCCCTCGTATGTCGCCCCGACTAGCAAATTCCTAAAAGATGATGGCTATGGAAACGGGCTTACTTTACGTAAGGTGGCTTCATTCCATTTGAAATACGGGTTCCAACTGAATCCTAACTCTAAGGAGGGCCAGCTCTATCCGCACACTTACCAAGGAATAGGCATCTCTTATAATACCTTTGGCAATCGGCAGGAAGTAGGTAATCCTTGGGCGGCATATGTTTTCCAAAGCTCCCGCATCGCCAAGATCTCTTCCCGGTTATCCTTCGATTATGAATGGAATTTCGGAGCCTCATTCGGGTGGCATCCGTATGATGAAAACAATAATTACCGTAATAAGATCATCGGTTCTAAGATCAATGCCTATATCAATCTGGGATTTTTCCTCAACGCGAAACTATCCCGTTATTGCAACCTGCTCGTCGGGGCGGATTTAACGCACTACTCAAACGGAAATACTCATCTTCCGAATGCGGGATTGAATACGATTGGCGGCCGGATCGGACTCGTCTACACGCTCAATCCTATCGAGGAAAGCCATCATGAGATAGGTACCGCACGTTCCTTACCGGCAAATCAATTATACCTCTCCAGCTTTTGGCAACGTGTCAGTTACGATGTCATCCTATATGGCGCAACCCGGGCAAAAGGAGTTATGCTTGGTGACGAGGCTCATATCTTTCCAGGTCAGTTCGGCATCCTCGGATTCAACCTCAACCCGATGTACAAATTCAACCGGTTCCTAAAAGCAGGTATCTCCCTAGACGGCCAATATGACGAAAGCGCGAATATTTATTCCGACGAGATCATCCAAGTCGGCGAAGAACCCCGATTCTACCGCCCGCCCCTACACGAGCAAATCGGTATCGGCCTCTCCGCCCGTGGCGAGTTCACGATGCCATTCTTCTCGATCAATATAGGAGTCGGACATAATTTATTTTACAACAAAGGCGATCTGAAAGGATTATACCAGATCCTAGCCCTCAAGGTATCAGTCACACGAAATTTATTCCTGCATGTCGGATACCAACTGCACAAGTTCCATAATCCGAATAACTTGATGCTGGGGGTTGGGTATAGGTTCCATAATTAGTCTCACTCATAAATCAAGCAAAACAACCGTTCCGGCGCAAGTACCTCATTAGCCACCTCAAGGATTTGCCCGGCGGTTATTTTCTCAATCTGGGCGAATACTTCGGGGAGAGTATCGTAACGGTTGTAATGGAGGTAGCTTTTTCCTAAGCCAAGGAAAAGGCCCTCCCGGTTATCGCCCGACACACCCAGTTGACCGATTACCTGCTTCTTGGCGGCGGCTAATTGAGTGGCGGACAGTTTTACGTCACGTAAACGGGCTAATTCCTTATGCACCAAACGCATCGCTTTCTCACGATTCTTCGGGTCTGTCCCGAAATAGATACTGGCTAGTCCGGTATCGGTATAAGAGGTTATATTGGATTCTACGTTATAGACCAAGCCATGCTTTTCCCGCAAGGAGACATTCAAGCGGTTATTCATGCCCGGACCACCCAAGATATTATTCAACAAAAATAAAGGAATGCGCTTTTTATCGTGCATACTGAAAGCCCGGCCACCGATCAGTACATGGGCTTGATGGGTATCTTTATGGATCTGGCGTACGCAAGCCTCGATGGGGTCCGGAGCTTTCCGGATCCGTTCAGCCATCGGGAAAGAGATATCGCTTAAAGCGGATTCCGCTGATTTCAAGATCTTCTTGAAGTCTTTTCGTCCCATCGAGAAGAACACCATATTCTCCGGGGCGTAAAAACGACGCATGAAAGAACGACCGGACTCGGAGTCAAAGCGAAGAAGAGATTCCTCATCCCCTAAGATATTATGCCCGAGGGCATGACCCTTATAAAGCAAGTTCTCAAACTCGTCGAATATAAGTTCCGAAGGACTATCCTCATACGAATTGATCTCATCCAAGATGACATCTACCTCCTTCTCGATCTCCTGTTTGGGGAATTGGGAATGGAAAACCAGATCGGTCAATAGCTCAAACGCCCGGCCGAAATCCTCCTCCATAAAAATGGAATAAACAAAGGTCTCTTCCTTCGTAGTATAGGCATTCAACTCCCCTCCTACGTTCTCCATACGGTTCAGGATATGCCACGCTTTCCGTTTCTCCGTACCTTTGAAGATCATGTGTTCAACGAAATGCGCCAAGCCAAACTCATCCTCGTTCTCATCCCGTGTACCGGCGTTCACGGCGAAACCGCAGTAAGAGACCGGGGAATTAACCGGGAGATGTACCATGCGAAGTCCATTCGGCAATGTATGAGCGATATAATCCATTTTCCTTCTTGTTTGTATCAGCCCGCAAAGGTACGAAAGACTTTCCGGAAAAACATGTACGTCTTTTTCAAAAAACATGTACGTGTTTCCGGAAAAAGACGTACGTGTTTTTTTCGATCTATTTGCCTCCTTGGAAAAAATACCTACATTTGTGTAAATTAAACAGATAAGGCTATGGGAAATATCGTCCGAAAATTACCGATAGGCATACAGAGTTTTGACAAACTACGTACAGAGAACTATTTGTATGTTGACAAGACCGAGTTCATTTATCAAATGGCATACCAAGGTGTCCCTTATTTCCTAAGCCGCCCCCGGCGATTCGGGAAAAGCTTGCTGCTATCGACATTCAAGGCTTATTTCGAGGGGAAGAAAGAATTATTCCGGGGATTAGCCATAGAGAAACTAGAGACCGAGTGGAAAGAGCATCCGGTACTTCATTTCAGCCTCAACGCCGAGTTGTACGATAGCCGCAAGGCATTGGAGAATATGCTGGAACGCCAGTTGAGGGAATGGGAAAAAATATATGATACCGGAGGAGAGGGTATCACCTATTCCGGACGGTTCATGACCATCATACGAAGGGCGGCGGAGATAACCGGAAGGAAGGTGGTCGTACTGATCGACGAGTACGATAAGCCATTACTTAGGAACCTGCACAACGAAGAGCTACAGAACGAGTTCCGGGAATTATTGACCGCCTTCTATACGGTCCTCAAAGATGCCGATCCTTGGCTGCGCTTCGTATTCATAACCGGTGTCACCAAGTTCGCCCAGGTCGGTATTTTTAGCAACCTGAATCATTTGAACGACATCAGCCTAGCCCCGCAATACGCGGCCCTTTGTGGCATGACATTGCCCGAGATCGAGGCGACTTTCCAGCCGGAGCTTCATGCCTTGGCCGAGGCGAATAAGCTTTCATACGAAGGTACCATCGAGAAAATTACACGCCGGTACGACGGCTACCATTTTGATTTCCGCAGCGGTATCGCCCTTTATAACCCGTTTAGCGTATTGAACGTGTTGAGTAAACAGGTCTTTTACGACTATTGGTTTGCTTCCGGTACCCCGACATTCTTGGCGGAGATGTTACGGAAAACGAATTACGATATACGGGAGCTGGACGGGATCGAGGTGTCCGAGGTATCCCTTTCCGACGATCGGGCGAACATCAATAACCCGGTTCCCATGATTTATCAAAGTGGATATTTGACGATTAAAAGTTACGATGAACGTTTCCGGTTATATACGTTAGGATACCCGAATGAGGAAGTTAAATATGGATTTTTGAATTTTGTCGCCTCCATGTATGCGCATTTACCGGAAACCGAGACTCCTTTTTATATCGGGAAGTTCATCCAAGAGCTGGAGAACGGAAACGCCGAGGCTTTCCTCACCCGCCTAAAGGCTTTCTTCGCCGATATACCCTACGAGCTGAATAACCGGACCGAACGTCATTACCAAGTGGTTTTCTACATCGTATTCAAGCTACTAGGGCAATTCACCGAGGCCGAGGTACGTTCGGCTCAAGGACGTGCCGATGCCATCGTAAAAACTCCTCGCTACATCTACGTATTCGAGTTTAAGCTGAGAGGTACGGCGGAAGAGGCGATTCGGCAAATCGACGATCGAGGCTATCTGATTCCTTATACGGCCGACGAACGGGAAGTAGTCAAAGTGGGGGTCGCTTTCGACGCAGCCACTCGCAACTTAGGTGAATGGCTGATTGAAAAAACATTGTAATTCTATGAGAAACATGAAAATAATAACCTGTTTACTAACAATCACTTCCTTGGTTTTTACCGCTTGTGGAGGAGGAAGTAATGATATAGAGAAAGCGAAAAGCGTAGCGACCACGGAACATTTAAAGCGATACACCGAGGCCATCTCGCATGACTCCTGCCAAGGCCGTAAACCATTCTCGGAAGGGGCCGACCGTGCGGTGAACTATATCGCTCACCAAATGAAAGAGGTTGGGCTGAAACCCATCAACGGCGATTCTTATTTCCAACAGGTTAATATCATATCCTCACGCACACGATGCCCAGACCCGATGGTCCTAAAGACCCCGAAAGGGAAAATCCCCTTAGATTGGTTGGAAGGTTACACCGCTTTCTCCGCACGGATCGAGCCGGAGATCGATATAGACAATGCGGAACTGGTATTCGCCGGCTATGGGATCGTAGCCCCCGAGTATGGGAAAAATGATTTCGAGGGAATCGAGAACCCGCAGGATAAAGTAGCGGTCGTTATCGTAAATGACCCGGGACTCGGAAGCGACAACACGGATTATTTTAACGGTGATATCATGACCTATTACGGTCGTTGGATGTATAAATTCGAGGAGGGCGCCCGACAGGGATTAAAAGGAGTTTTGATCATCCATGAAGACCGGGGAGCGGGCTATCCTTGGTCGGTCGTACGAGCTTCCGCCCAATCTAAGATGTATGTGGACAGCGATAGCGATGCCTATCATTGCCCGCTAAACGGCTGGATCCAATTCAATGCCGCCAAGCAATTGCTGGCCGATAATGGCTACGACATTGACCAACTAATCGAGCAATCTAAATCGCCAGACTTCAAGCCCATCTCCTTGAAATCTACGGTAACCGTCTCGATGAGGAACACCTTCGACCGCCAGCAAAGCCCCAACGTAATCGGTTATATTCCCGGTAGCGGAAACACGGATGAGAGTGTTATTTATCTAGGCCATTGGGACCATCTAGGCTATGGAGCACCGATCAACGGCGACAGTATCATCAACGGCGCTACCGATAACGCCGTAGCCATCGCATGGATGCTCGAGATGGCACGTTGTTTCAATGCCTTGAAAGAGAAACCCCGCCGGAATATCGTCTTCCTCTCCCCTACTTGCGAGGAGACCGGATTCCTCGGTACGAAATACTATGTGGAGCACCCGTTGTTCCCGATTGATAAGATAGCCGCCGTAATCAATCTGGATGTCTTCCCGCTATGGGGCGAGAACAACGATGTCACGATCACCGGATACGGCAACTCCGAGCTGGATGATACCCTAGCCGAGCTAGCGAAAAAATACAACCGTTACATCATGCCCGACCCCGACGCTTATAACGGGATGTTCTATCGCTCCGACCATTTCCCTTTCGTACAAAAAGGCATCCCGGCCATGTTCGCCAAAGGCTGGAACGACAACCGCAAACAGGGTAAAGAGTGGGCCAAAGAGCATATCGCACGCTATTGGGCGGAAACTTACCACAAACCGACCGACCAGACCCATCCCGACACGGATGATTACAGTGGTCTGTTACAAGAAGTACAATTATTCTTCGACCTCGGTTATAAACTGGCGCAAGATACCGGATACCCGAAATGGAAGCCGAAGTCCGAATTCGCAAACGTCTTAAAAAGATAAATTGTCTGAAATAGATGATGCCAATATCAGTAAATATAAATACTTTTGCGATCGTTATTCAGGCAGGAATGCCGTAAAACAATCAATCAACAATATGGTAAACGAAAATATCACCTCTTTATTGGAGCAGGAAGCGGAAGCGGTTCGCAACATACCCGTTACGCCCGGATATGAGGAAGCGGTATCGCTTATAGTGAAACATGTACACGACCTAGGTGGAAAACTGATCATGAGTGGAATGGGTAAAGCCGGGCAAATCGCCTTGAATATCGCTACCACCTTTAGCTCGACCGGTACGCCTGCCTTCTTCTTGCACCCTAGCGAGGCACAACACGGAGATCTGGGAATCGTACGCGAAAACGATATCATGTTATTGATCTCCAACTCAGGAAAGACACGTGAGCTAGTGGAACTGGTAGATCTCACGAGGGGTTTGGTGCCGGACATGAAATTTATCGTCATCACCAGCAACCCCGATAGTCCCCTAGCTGCTGAGGCAAACGTATGCCTGTTGACCGGCGCCCCCAAGGAAGTTTGTCCGCTGGGCCTTACACCCACTACCTCTACGACCGTCATGACGGTAATAGGCGATATCCTCGTGGTCGGAACCATGAAGCGTATCCATTTCACCAACAAGGATTACGCCAAGCGCCATCACGGGGGCTACTTAGGCTCCAAGAGCCGTGAGCAAAGCAAGAATGAATAATAAACCAGTGTATAGATCATGAGAAAAGTCTTTGGTATAGGAGAAACCATCCTCGATATCATTTTCAGGAACGACCAACCACAGAAGGCCGTTCCCGGTGGCTCCGTCTTCAACGGATTGATATCATTAGGTCGATTGAATGTCCCCGTATCCTTTATCAGCGAGCTGGGCAACGACCGGGTTGGTGACATGATTCGGGATTTCATGGAAGATAACCACATCACGACCGAGTTCGTAGATCGTTTCCCCGATGGGAAAAGTCCTATATCACTCGCTTTTCTGGACGACGATAAGAACGCTAATTATATCTTTTACAAGGATTACCCGGCGCAACGGCTGGAGGTGCCCCTGCCTAAGATCGAGAAAGACGATATTTTCGTGTTTGGCTCTTATTATTCCCTGAACCCGGTCTTGCGGACTCGTATGGTAGAATTTCTGCAATATGCCCAAGAACGGAAAGCGATCATCTATTACGATCCCAATTTCCGCAAGGCACACGCTCATGAGGCGATCCGCCTCATGCCTACCGTACTGGAAAATCTGGAATTCGCCGACATCGTCCGGGGCTCGGACGAGGACTTCCAGAACCTTTATGGCAAGAGCGACGCACAGGAGGTTTACAAAGAGCATATTCAGTTTTATTGTGATCGTTTCTTAACAACTCACGGGGCAAACGGAGTCAATCTCCACACCCGTAATTTCACACGACATTTCGATTCCCCGCAAATCCAGCCGCTTAGTACCATCGGCGCCGGCGACAATTTTAACGCAGGTATTATCTACGGACTTCTAAAGTATGACGTACGCCATGCCGACCTTCCCTCTCTGGATCAGGATACTTGGGAAAAAATCATCCGCTGCGGAATGGACCTCGCCTCCGAGGTTTGCCAAAGCTATGATAATTATATATCCAAGGAGTTCGCGGCGAAGTATGTTAGTCAGTCTTAAATATCATTAATGAAGAAGCGGGAAAAACTTGTTTTACTATCTTTGTAAGGAAAGCTTATTATCATAGAAGACAATGTTAGGAAAGATTCTCTCTCTATTCGCCAGTGTGATCCTGTTAGTGGGTTGTTCCTCTAACGCACCCGACATACGAGCTATTTGCCTACGTGATGACATCGGAAATTACGTGATAAAATGGGAAACCGATCCGGTAATGGAGGGGATTGTCAAGATGACCGTGTCCGATAACCCGGATCTTTTCACCAACGAGTCCCCGATCATTTACGCCAACATCAAGGATGGCGTAGCTACTTACATCACGAACGATAATATATCACGTAAGTATTTCCGCCTTTCTTTTAATGATAAATACCCACGGATCATCGGGGCACGCTCGGCGGTTATGGATAGCGTACAGAATTTCCGGGATCTAGGCGGTTATACCTCTACAAACGGGAAGACGGTGAAATGGGGCAAGGTATTTCGCTCCGGCGAGTTAAGCAGCTTGAGCGAATGGGACTCCATCCGATTGGATAATCTAGGGATCAAGACCATCATCGACCTCCGTACGAACCAAGAAACCCTCACCGCCCCTATCAAATATACGAAAGCAAATATCCTGCAAATCCCTATCTCGGTCGGCAAGATCGCCGATGCCCCCCAACGTGTTATCGAGGGACGAATGCGGAAAGGAGACGCCGGGGTATATATGGAAGACGAGTACCTGCAATTCGTGACAGATAATACCGATCAGTTCGCCAAGGTACTGGAACAGTTCCAGAACGAGGATAATTACCCCATTCTCATCAGTTGTTCCTACGGAAAGGACCGTACCGGGTTTCTCACCGCCATGTTACTCACCGCCTTGGATATTCCCCGGGATGCCATCATGGAGGACTACTTGACTTCCAATCAATATATCGATACGAGTCATTTAGCAGATATCGTGAAACATCTCTCCACAGACGCCCAAGAAAGCATTACGGTATTCCTTACGGCCAACGAGGGGCTCATGGACCTAGCTTTCCATAAAATCAAGAAAGAGTACGGTTCCACCGAGAAATATTTGTCGAAAGGATTACGTCTTACTGATAAGAAACGTGAAAGGCTAAAAGATATATTACTTTATTGATATGAATCCGAATTATTTACGTACCTTTGCGGCCACTGAATATTATCATATATACACAATCGCATTTTGAAAACATTTGAAGAATTAGGAGTTGCCGCACCGATATTAAAGGCAATTCAAGAGATGGGCTACGAATCGCCCATGCCCGTACAGGAAGAAGTGATTCCTTTCTTACTGGGAGAAGATAACGACGTAATTGCATTGGCACAAACAGGAACCGGTAAGACAGCCGCCTACGGCCTGCCGATCCTGCAAAAGATCAATGTCTCTCAATATCAGCCTCAAGCGCTTATCCTTTGTCCGACACGCGAGCTTTGCCTACAGATAGCGGACGATTTGAACGATTATTCTAAATACATCGATAACCTGAAGGTTCTCCCTGTATACGGAGGTTCCAGTATAGAGAGCCAGATCAAGACACTGAAGAGAGGCGTACACGTGGTAGTGGCTACCCCGGGACGGTTGATCGACTTGATGAACCGCAAGACGGTTGACTTAAGCAACGTAAAGAACGTCATTCTCGATGAGGCGGACGAGATGTTGAACATGGGTTTCACCGACAGTATCAACGAGATCTTGGCGGCTATACCGGAAAACCGCAATATGCTGCTCTTCTCCGCTACCATGCCGAAAGAGATTGCCTCTATCACCAAGAAATACATGAAGGATCCGAAAGAGATCGTCATTGGCAGGAAGAACGAGGGAAACAAGAATATCCGCGATATCTATTACATGGTTCGTGCGCAGGATAAATATCTCGCGTTGAAACGTCTAGCCGATTATTACCCGAACATCTACGGTATCATCTTCTGCCGTACCCGTAAGGAGACACAGGAGATCGCCGATAAATTGATTCAAGACGGCTATAACGCCGATTCCTTGCACGGCGAGCTGAGCCAAGCGCAACGTGACTACGTGATGCAGAAGTTCCGTATCAAGAATATCCAGTTATTGGTCGCTACGGACGTAGCCGCACGTGGTTTGGACGTGGATGACTTAACCCATGTAATCAATTACGGTCTGCCGGATGAGGTAGAATCTTATACCCACCGCCGCGGACGTACGGGCCGTGCGGGAAAAACGGGTATCGCTATCTCTATCTGCCACGTAAGGGAAAAAGGCAAGATCCGCGAGATCGAACGAATCATCAACAAGAAATTCGATAAAGGCGAGATGCCTACCGGTGAGCAAATCTGTGAGAAGCAATTGTTCAACTTGGTGGACCAGATCGAGAAAGTGAAAGTGAACGAGGAGGAAATCGCTAGTTTGATGCCTTCTATCTACCGTAAATTGGAATGGCTGGATAAGGAAGATATCATCAAGCGTGTCGTATCCTTGGAGTTCAACCGGATGATCGACTATTATAAAGATAACGATGATATCGAGGTTGTAGACGAGAGCGCCCCAAGAGAAAGAGGCAAACGTGGTGGTAGAGGCGAAGCGGAAGAAGGCTACACCCGTTTCTTTATCAACTTTGGAAAGACAGACGAGCTTACGCCTCCTCAACTTATAGAGTTGGTTAATAAGTGTGTACCGGGTAAGGTCCGTATCGGTCGTATCGACTTACGTGATAATTTCTCATTCTTCGAGGTAGAAGAGGGAGAAGCCAACCGTGTCATGGACTCGATGAACGGCTTCGAGGTAGACGGACGACGTATCTCCGTAGAACCGGCGCAAGCGAAAGGCGAAGGTGGAAAAGGCAGTCGTGGTAGCCGTGGAGGTAGCCGTAGCGGAAACGGTTTCAGAGACCGACGGGATAGCGGTAGAGGAGGCAGAGACAGCCGCCGGGAAAGCGACCGTGGCGGCAGACGTTCCAGCCGTAGCGATGACAAGCCGAAGCGTAAATTCTACGATGACGCTCCTCGTAGCAGGAAGAAACGTAAGTAACATACAACTTATACATAATTTATCAAAGAAGCGTGGTTCGTTTATTACGGATCACGCTTCTTTTATTGTATATTTACAGCCAGAAAATCACAGTCAATCACAAATTCAAAGATAAGTCACATGAAGACACTGCTTAAACATCTTTCCTGCTTTTGCCTCTTCTTTATATTCGGAGCAGACTATGCCATAGCGCAAAACTACCAACATGATTTTGACCAAGTCGTAAAGAAGGTAGATGACCTCCTATGGTACGAGAAAGTGGGCGACATCGCCCATATCGACAAAGTCTACCTTTGCGGCCCCGCCCGCTGGAAAGAAACGAATCCTACCGGGATGAGCGCCGGAAACGAACTGAAATTCTGGACTTATATCTTCATCCCTAAAAGTGTGGATCCCGACAAGAAATATCCTTTGATCGTTCTCCCGCATAGTGGTGTACATGCGGATTTCAACACGTATTACGCCCATATCGTCCGGGAACTGATCGCCCAGGAATACATCGTGGTCTCCGCTGAATACCGGGGTAGCACGGGGTATGGCAAAGCTACTTACGATAATATCGATTACGGAGGATTAGAAAACGAGGATGTCTACGTTAGTCGTAATTATATGGTAGAGAATTTCGATATCGTAGATGCCAATCGTATCGGTATCATGGGATGGAGCCACGGGGGAATGATCACACTGATGAACCTCTTCACCTACCCCGGTAAATATAAATGCGGTTTCGCCGGAGTACCGGTAAGCGACGTGATCATGCGCATGGGATATTCCACCGATGATTATCGGAAAATCTTCTCCGACGAAGGCCATATCGGGAAGACTCCCCGGGAGGATATGGCGGAATACAAACGCCGCTCACCGGTCTGGCACGCGGAAAAACTACAAGATCCCCTGCTCATCCATACCAATACTAGCGACGATGACGTGAACGTAGTGGAAGTAGAGCATATGATACGCGCTCTCAAGGCCGAAGGAAAGAAGTTCGACTACAAAATATTCGACCGTGCTCCCGGTGCCCATAGCTTCGACCGGACCGACACGAAACAAGCTTCCGAGATACGACTCGGCATCTACCAGTTCCTCGCCAAGCATCTAAAACCCAATAAGCCATTCAAATCCGTAAAAGACGTACGAAAAGCGGCCTACAAATTTAATTGATACAAACATCTAAATAACACAAGAAAGATGAAGAAACTTTTTACCTATGTTCTTATGCTTTGCGCCAGCCTATCCGTTTCGGTAGCGCAACAAATCCAGTATCCGGAGCCGATCTTGAACCCGGAGAGTTGTACGAGTATCATGGTAGGCAAGAAAGCCTCGGCGGATGGCTCCGTGATGACTAGCCACACCTGCGATAGCAATTACCGCACTTGGATGGATATCGTACCTTCCGCCTCGTACGATCACGATACGACAACCACGGTCTATACCGGACGTATGCATACCGAATATGCCGAGGGAACCCGGGGGATGATCGCGAAAGGAACACTGCCCGAAGCGCGGTCTACGTATCAATTCCTCAACACGGCCTATCCTTGCCTGAACGAGAAGCAACTAGGCATCGGGGAAACAACAATCACCGGCCGGAAAGCCCTTGTCAACAAGAAAGGTATGTTCATGATCGAGGAACTTCAGCGAATCGTCTTACAACGTTGCACGACCGCCCGTGATGCCATCCGTGTGATGGGCGAGTTGATCGAGAAATACGGATATGGCGACTGGGGCGAGTGCCTTACGATAGCGGATCCAAAAGAGGTATGGCATTTCGAGGTCTTCGGCGAGGGTCCGGATAAGATCGGTGGCGTATGGGCGGCGATCCGTATCCCCGACGATCATGTAGGCGTATCGGCGAATATCCCGCGTATCTCTAAGGTCGATCCGAAAGATACGGACAATTGCATGGCTTCCGCCAACGTATTCGAGGTAGCCAAGCGCATGGGCTTCTGGGACGGAAAGAAACCGTTCCGCTTCTGGGAAGCGTATGGAGGCGGAAATTATTCCGGTGAGATGAAATCCTTCAGTATCCGTGAGTTCTTTATATTGAATAAATTAGCGCCTTCCTTACGTTTATCGTATGACGCGGAAGAACTTCCCATCAGCGTAAAGCCGGACCGGCAAGTATCCGTAACGGATGTGATGGCTCTCCTCTCCGAAACGTACGAGGGTACGGAATACGATATGACCCAGAACTTGAAAGTAGCCGTAAAGAAAAAAGATAGTAACGAGACCGATACGGTTATCAGTCCGGTAGCCAATCCTTGGATGACTCGGGATATGGTGAACATGTTGAATGGGTTAAAACCGGACGCCGTAAAAAGCTACCGTTTGGTTGCCGTACCACAATGCTCCTACTCTACCGTGATCCAGTTACGTGACTGGTTACCCAATGCGGTAGGCGGCGTGGTTTGGATGGCCTATGATAATCCCGGACAAAGCCCCCGCATCCCCATCTTCTGTGGGACGAAAGATCTCCCGGCTTGCTTCAAGGTTTGCGGACAGCACCGTTACCGGGAAGATGCCGCCGTATGGGCTTTCCGTCGTGCCAATAAACTCGCTACCGTACGTTGGGGAGCGACTAAAGATCGTATGAAAGCATCTATCGCCCATTTTACGGAGAAAGGGCAGACAGAACTTCCTTTCGTAGAGAGCCGTTACAAAGAGATTCTTACCCAACAAGGTGAGGAGGCCGCAAAAGAATACCTAACCGGATATACCGCCGATTTCGCCGGAGCCACGATGCTACGCTGGAGAGAAATGGGAGACTCATTCTGGACCCAATTCGAAAGAGGCTTCTAATCACCACATCCGATAGTAAAGACGAGGCACGCCCCGTCTCTACAATAATAATATAAACTTAAATTCATATACAATGAGAACATTCATTCTATCATGCGCCTTAGCGTTAGGCTCCTTGAGCACATTCGCTCAAGGCTACCAATTTACGGATGTAGTAAAGGTACCCGCCACGCCAGTCAAGAATCAAGCATCCACGGGAACCTGCTGGTGTTTCGCCACGACCTCTTTCATGGAGTCCGAATTACTCCGTATGGGAAAAGGGACGTACGATCTCTCCGAGATGTTTATCGTCCGCCAGAAATACATGAACCAGTTGCAGGATAATTATGTCCGCCAAGGTAGAGGTAATATCGGTCAAGGAAGTCTCTCCCACACCTTCATGAACGCTTTCAACCAAGCAGGTATCGTTCCTGAAGAGGTGTACTCGGGTATCAACTACGATTCCGACCGGCACAATCATGCCGAGATGGTAAAATACATCAAGGCGATCGCAACGACCGCCGTGGATATGAAAAAACGGAGCCCGGAATATTACAAACTAATCGATAACCTATTCGATATCTACCTAGGCAAGCTTCCGGAGAAATTCACCTATCAAGGCAAGGAATATACCCCGAAGACATTCGCCGCCTCCCTAGGGTTGAATATGGACGATTATATCGAGCTGACAAGCTTCACGCATCATCCGTATTACCAGAAATTCGAGGTAGAGGTTCCTGATAACTGGGAGCATGCGCAAATGTATAACCTACCATTGAATGAAATGATGGAAGTAGCGGATTATGCGTTGAATAACGGTTACACGGTATGCTGGGATGGCGACGTGAGCGAGAAAGGCTTCTCTTTCAAGAATGGCGTGGCGATCAACCCGGAGGTAAAGAAGGTGGAAGATTACTCGACTACCGACCGTGCCCGCTTCGAGAAAATGGACGAGAAGGAACGTCTGGAGGAAGTCTACAAATTCGAGAAACCTTTCCCGGAAGTAAACGTCACCCCGCAGGTCCGTCAAGAAGGCTTCGAGGCGTTCGTCACGACCGATGACCATTTGATGCACCTTACCGGCATCGCCAAAGATCAAAACGGCACGAAATATTATATCACGAAGAACTCTTGGGGAACCGAGCGTAATACTTTCGGCGGATACTTGAACATGTCCGATAGTTTTGTCCGTGCCAAGACGATCTATATCATGGTACATAAGGATGCGATACCAAAGGCAATCAAGTCTAAATTAGGCATTTAGAACTTTCCTATCGTATAGGATATTACAATGCCCATCGTAAGGTTGTTAGAATAGGCATTCAAAGCACCTTACAATGGGCATTATTAGCTCCTTAGAATGGGCATCCGCGGAAATCATGGATGCCCATCTCTTTTTTCTCTCATCGAACGAGCCTCAACTCTTCAATCAACCTTGGGCATTTACCCCATTTATCGATCATGAAAAGGACATAGCGGATATCTACGCCGATGCAACGTTGCAAATCCGGTTCAAAAGCGATATCACCACTCATCGCCTCCCAGTTACCGTCGAAAGCAAGTCCGATCAAACGGGCGTTTTTATCGAATACCGGGCTACCGGAATTACCACCAGTGATATCATTGTTCGAGAGGAAGCACAGCTGCAATTCCCCTTTTTCATTCGCGTAAGGTCCGAAATCACGGCTACGAACCAGATCCAGTATCTCCGGTTGTACCCAGAACTCATCGCTCGTCGGGTCCTCTTTCTCTAGGATACCTTTATCCGTTGAGTAATAATTGTACCATGCGGCATCATAAGGACGATACCCTCCGATAGAACCATAGCTTAAACGCATCGTGAAATTAGCGTCGGAAGACAAAGCTTTCTCCGGATACATCTCCTTCAAGCCAGCGAAATACAACCGTTCTCCCTTAGCGATATCATACTCCGCATCGCCCATCAACTGCTGTAACTGGAAGATAGACACCAATACGGACAAGCTCAGTTCCGCCGCCGGATCTTTTCTCAATTTCTCATATTGCTTCGGATTTCTCAACATCTCGGCGATCTTGTCGTATGACAATAAGGAAGTCTTTTTAAATACATCCGCCGCATATTTCTCATAATTTCCTTTATACTTCTTATCAATGCTCGTATAAATATCCGGCAAGAACTCCGAAGATACACGTTCTTTCGCGATCTTCATCATCGCGGCCAATACCTTCTGATCCAAAGACGGCTCGTAATCCTTGAAGAACGGTTGGATACGATCCTCTAAAAAGACAGTAATCTCTTCCGGAGTAGCTCCGTTTATATCCACCGATTGCACCATACGAGCCAAACGAATAATCTCCGCTCCACTGGAAAACGCCTCATTCAAATAGGTCAACGCCTCCCTATACTTATTGGTCGAGGTATATCCTTTTTCCAACAAATTCAAGACCTCGCCATATTTAGCGCCCCGGGCTTGATCTTTCGCTACCCAATCAGCGAAGGCCGTCTCCTCCGCACGTTTACGTTCGATCACGTTTAGATTCGCCAATCCTTTATTCATACCGATCGAGTTCTTCCAATAATTGGAGCTTCCCGCATATTTGGAGGCATATTTGATACGTACGGCGTCGCTAGCCGACATAGCCTCTTTCCAGATGCCCTGCTTGATACCGCGCACCTCGATACGGGGCTTATTACTATTCTCGATACGCTGTTGCACGCCCCAAGAACACAAATAACGATCCGTGCTTCCCGGAAAACCGATTGTCATGGCATAATCCTTATCTTGATAACCTTGCATAGACACCTCCGCTACATATCTCGGGGTATAAGGCTTATTATCCGCATTGTATTCCGCCGGTTTATTATCCGCGTTGGCGTACACACGGAACACGGAAAAATCACCGGTATGGCGGGGCCACATCCAGTTGTCCGTATCCCCACCGAACTTACCGATAGAGCTAGGCGGAGCGAAAACCATACGCACGTCTCGATAAACATCGTATACCACTAAAAAATATTTGTTATTGCTATAGAAAGGAACGACATCAGCCGCTAGGAACTCATTATTTCCCACGGAATCACAAATCACACGACCGATAGAATCGGCGGCGGATAAACGCTGGAACTCGTCCTCTATACCGGCGATCTGGCTGTTAATACGATCGCTCACGTCTACCGTCTCTTTCAGATAACGTACCGACAAACCCGGGACCGGCAACTCCTCTTGCTTGCTTTGGGATACAAAACCATCCTTCAAATAATCATGTTCCACGCTACTCAACTGCTGGATGGCTCCGAAACCACAATGGTGATTCGTGAAGATCAACCCCTCGTTAGAAACCGTAATACCGGTACATCCTCCACCGAAGATTACCACGGCGTTCGCCACGCAAGGATCCGTCTCACTATACAACTGATCATAGGATGGGGTAAAACCCAACTCGGCCATTCTCGCCAAATTCTGCTTATTTAATTCCTTCAGCACCCACATGCCCTCATCGGCATATAACTGGCCGGAAGCGGCTAAAAGCAACAAAGCCGCCCACACTCTTTTCATCAACTTCATTCTACTCTGATTAGTCTAAATTATTCGATTAGTAATTTAATATTTTTCATTTCCACACGAGCCGACAGCCATTCCTTGATCTTCTTACGTTCCGCATCTTTAATGATCGTCTTACTTTTCAGATAAACCAGCATAACCGTATCCGGCTTCGCCGTCTCCGTATTCACGATATACGTATTCGAGCAAGATGCCTCAACTACATAGGGGAAAAGAACCTTCATCTCCGGGATCAACTCGGATGTCAAACGCCTATAACTCTGATATTTGTCAACCTGTCGTTTTAACGAATCTATCTGGATGGTCTGCGCACGTAGTACCTCCTCGCTATTCTTATATAAATCCTGCATCAAGAGGCTTTTCAACTCATTGATATCCGTGGCCTCTTGTCCGAAGCCTTGTTGCACGACTAAATGCACATCTTTCAATCCATACTTAGGCAATTTAGCCCGGGCGTTAGCGATCATCTCATCCGGTACCGTCTGGCCGATCAAGACTACTTTCACCTCCTTTTTCTCGCTCGTATCCGTAACGACCTTATTCAAGATTTGCGTATTCGGGAAAGTCAACTCCTCCGATACGAAGTTACGTACCCGATCATTGAAATAACTACTCCGGATCAAGTTATAACTCAAGAAAAGGCTCGGCACGATCGTGAAAAAAACAATGATACCCACGTAACGAGTCACGATCTTTTCCCGTTGTTTATCCAAGAAAACTTTCTTCGGATATTTCAACAAACGAACGACGACAAACGTAGCCAAACTGATAAAAACCGTATTGATAAAATACAGATAAAAAGCACCAAAAAAGTAATACAAATTGCCACTCGCCAACCCGAATCCAGCCGTACAAAGCGGAGGCATCAAAGCCGTAGCGATAGCTACACCCGGAATCACGTTACCCTTACTCTTTGTCGAGCTCGCCACGATTCCGGCCAGACCGCCGAAGAAAGCGATCAATACATCGTATACCGTAGGTTGCGTACGGGCAAGCAACTCGCTTTGCGCCTCGCTGATCGGTGAGATCAAGAAATATAAGGTGGAGGTAATCACGCTAAAAATAGTAGCGGTAGCGAAATTACGGAACGAACGCTTGATCAACTCGAAATCGGAGATTCCCAATCCCAAGCCGAATCCCATGATCGGTCCCATCAACGGCGAGATCAGCATGGCGCCGATAATCACGGCCGTAGAGTTCGTATTCAATCCGAGAGAGGCCACAAATGTAGCGAAAATAAGTACCCATAAATTTGTCCCCTTAAATTCGACTCCCTTCTTAATAGATTCTATCGTGTCCAGTTCGTCCTCTTTGTCCTGCCTGACGTCGAAATTACGGACAAAAAAATCCATAATCTGTTTATGTAGCAATCCTTTTTCCATGCGGTATTAATCTTGTCCCATATTTATGCAAAGATATTTCAATTGTTTGTTTTTCTAACTATCTAATCGTTTTTTTATAGTGAGATTACGTATATTTGCACTTGTAACACAACAAAAAGAGATCCTATTTGTATGAAACGATATCTAATGCTTTTATGCTTATTGTTTATGTCCTTTGTCGTTTCATCTCAAACGACCACACCAGACTCACTCAAAAACGCCTTGCAAAAAGCAACCTCCGAACGCTCAAGATTGGAAATCCTTACCAATTTAATGGACATCTCACGAAACGATGACATATTAGTAAACGCTAAACAACTCTATCAGGAAGCCTTAAAAGCGAATGACAATTACTATAAGGAAGCGGCATTGACCGAGATTCTCCGGCATTATATCAACACGGACCAAACCGATAGCGCAAATGTCTATATCGCCAAAGCCGAGCAGGAGCTAAAAGGAGAAGCCAGAGCCAGCCTCGTGTCGTTCATGAAAATGATACAAGATACGCGCGTCATATTCTATACATCCGGTGAACCGAGAAAGAAAGTCCTCATGAATTGCCTATTCAAGCTGGAAGAACCTGATAAATTGTCTCCCTACGAGAAAATAGCCTGCAATTATATACTTGGTATGGCTGTCAGCAACAGCATTATGGAAGAAAATATGCTTAAGGAGGACTTTAAGCAAGGAAGAGAATATTTCGACAATGTTCTGGCCGAGGCGGAAAAACTGCCCCTACGATATGCGTACAATTTCTTGCCTAACACCTATTTCATGCTATGCGCTTATGCGAGTAACCCTCAAGAACGAGGACAATATGCTACCCGTTACCTAAATACGATCTTAGGTTACTCTAACATCCCGGAGATGAGGAAACGTCCTTACGCAGTCAACAAACGTCAATTATTAAGCGCTTATTCAAACCTTGCCATTAGCGCCGAGGCTATTGGAAAGGATTTGGCGACCTCTTATTACCGTAAGTTCATGAATCTGCTGAAGGCTTATCCGGAATCAGCTAGCGCCGCCCCGGAGTATGAGCTCTACTACACCTCATCGAATTATTACCTAGGTATTAAGGACTATAAGAAATTCATTGAGTTCAGTGACTCTTTGATCAATTTCTCCAAACAGATACCGCTTTACAAGGAACATGTAATCGCCTATGTGTCCGCGAAAGCTGCCGCTTACGACAGCCTCCGGATGTACAAGGAAGCCTATGAGACATCCAAGGAATACGCTGTATTGCTAGACACCTTACGTATGCAAGAACTCAGGAAGAAAATGGAAAATCTGGAGATCGAGAAAGGGGCGAACGAGTTGGTGATCGAAAAGAGATCATTGGAATTGGAATTACAGAAAAGCAAGAAAGAGAATTACCTGTATATATCCTTATTGCTTCTAGCTTTATGCGCCGTGTTCTATATCTTTTTCCGGCTAGGCAAAATGAGATCCCTCTATCGGGCATTGCAGAAGTCTAACGAGCTGGTCTTGATAGCGAACCAGAAAGCACAAGAAAGCGAGGAGATGAAGACCGCCTTCATCCGGAATATGTCGCATGAGATACGGACTCCTTTAAACGCGATCAACGGTTTCTCGGAACTCATCACCAACGACGATATCTCCATGGACGAGAAACAGGCTTTCAGCCGTATTATCTATGAAAACTGTTACCACTTGACTTCCATGCTGAACAATCTCCTTGAGATCGCCCAGCTCGATAGCGGCAATGATTCCCTTCCTCTTGTTCCCACACGAATCCATGAGCTTTGTTTACATGAGATGCAACAGGTAAAGAAATATCAAGAGAAGCCGGAGATCAACTATGTGGTGGAAGGCGATAAGGAGAATGATATGATCTTGACCAACCGCGCTTATTTCAGCTTGATCATCTCGCATCTGCTGGCAAACGCGAATAAATTCACGGAGAAAGGAAGCATCACGCTTTCATACCATCTGGATAGCGGAGCCAATTTAGTGACCCTGTCGGTAACAGATACGGGTTGCGGCATCCCTCAAGACAAACAGGAATGGATATTCGAGCGTTTCACGAAGACCAATGATTTCATTCCCGGCTCTGGCCTGGGGCTTTACCTATGTCGCTTGATCGTTAACCGGCTAAACGGTAAGATAAAGACAGATCCGTCTTATACGAAAGGCTCACGCTTCGTTATCACGATGCCAATCGCCACGCCGTCCAAGCCCTCCGAACCTACCGATTAACGGAAGAAACGTCCTACGTACGGGAGTTCTCGTAAAGGTAAATCCCTTTTAACCATAAATGCGATGAATACGCCTAATAAGATCGTGCGGTATCCCAACCGGAGCCATTCAGACTGTATCGGCAGTGCCATGCCTGCCACGTATAACACCGTCGCCACTCCGAAATAAAGAAACGCGGATTTCAAGTCGTACTCGATCGGGAATTTCTTTTGTCCTACAAAATAGGATAAAAGCATCATCAATAAATTACAAAAGAACGATGCCCACGCACAAGCCATATAACCGTACGAGGGACCGAACAGCAAGATGATAGAGACCGTGGCCACACATCCGATCGTGGAGAAATAGGCGCCCCATCGTGTCTGGTCAATCAGCTTATACCATAAGGAGAGGTTGAAATAAATACCGAAGAACAACTCGCCCAGCATCACGATCGGCACCACCCGTAATCCGGGATAATAGGCCGGCCCGACAAAGTACTTCAAGATATCGATATAGAACATTACCCCGAGGAAGATAAACAAGGCGAATATGATGAAATATTTCATCGCTTCCGAGTAGGCTTTCTTATTATCATCGCTCTTGTTTTTAGCGAAAATAAACGGCTCATAGGCATACCGGAAAGCCTGCGTGAACATCACCATCACCACGGCGATCTTGAAGCATGCGCCGTATATACCCAATTGCTCGTTCGCGTACTCCTTATCATCAAACAAGAATGGAAACAGGATCTTATCTGCCGTCTGGTTAAAGATACCGGCAATACCTAGAATGAGGATCGGGAAGGAATAACGCAAGATTTGTTTCAATACCGTTCCGTCTACTTTCGCCCGTATGCCCGGCAAGATATCCGGGATCAAAAGCAATAAGGTTATCAGTGTCGTAAACACGTTCGCCACGAATACATAGCCTACCCCATAATCCGGACGATAGAACCAGCTTATCGCCTCCGGATAGTGCGTATGCAACCACGGACAAGTGATCAAGAAGAATATATTCAAGATAATATTCAAGAAAATACTCAGCAACTTAATCCCGGCGAAACGCCATGCTTTTCCCTTATACCGAAGATAAGCGAACGGAATGCAACAAGAAGCGTCTACCGCCACGATACCCGCCATCATCCCGATATACTCCGGATGGTTGCCATATCCCAAGCCGGCACTAATAGATGGTAACAAGGTGAAAACCGCTACGCTAAACAGCGCCGAACTTCCCAGCAAGCAATACAGCACGGAAGCATACACCCGCATCGGCTCTTGCTCCTCTTTTTTGTTGATGAAGCGGAAAAAACCCGTCTCCATGCCATAAGTAAGCAAGACCAGCAACAGGGCTGTCCAACCATATAAATTCGTCACGATCCCATAATCCCCTGTCCCGGCCAACACACGTGTGTACATCGGCACCAACATCCAATTCAGGAAACGCCCCACTATACTACTCAATCCATAAACGGCTGTCTCTTTAGCGAGCCGCTTCATTCCTCCTGCCATATCGTATCTGTCTAATCAAATAAAGAACCTTGTTCCCCCACCCGGCTACGTCCCAGATGGGTATAAGCTAAATCGGTGATCTCACGGCCACGGGGCGTGCGTTTGATAAAGCCCTCTTTGATCAAGAAAGGCTCGTACACTTCTTCTAGTGTTCCGGGGTCCTCGCCCAAAGCCGTGGCGATCGTCGTTAATCCGACCGGGCCTCCCTGGAATTTATCAATGATCGTCGTCAGCAACTTATTATCGATCTGATCCAAGCCATACCGGTCTATATTCAACGCCTCCAGAGAGAAGCAAGCGATCGCCTTATCGATATCTCCGTTCCCCTTCACTTGAGCGAAATCACGCACACGGCGCAATAAAGCGTTGGCGATACGAGGCGTACCCCGGCTACGGGAAGCGATCTCCCTAGCGGCGTTCAACTCACATTTTACATTCAAGATATTAGCACTACGGAGCACGATCTTCGTCAGCGTCTCCATATCATAATACTCCAAGTGCATATTGATACCGAAACGGGCACGCAGCGGACTAGTTAGCAAGCCGCTACGGGTCGTAGCGCCAATCAATGTAAACGGAGCCAAATCGATCTGTATCGAGCGAGCGCTCGGTCCCTTATCGATCACGATATCGATCCGGTAATCCTCCATAGCGGAATATAGGTATTCCTCCACGATCGGGCTCAACCGGTGAATCTCATCGATAAAAAGCACGTCGTTCTTCTCCAGCGAGGTCAATACCCCGGCCAGATCTCCCGGCTTATCCAGCACAGGCCCCGACGTGACCTTGAAACCAACCCCCAACTCGTTCGCTATAATATTCGACAACGTCGTCTTTCCCAACCCGGGAGGTCCATGCAAAAGCACATGATCCAGCGCCTCCTTACGCATGCGGGCAGCCATGACGAACACCTTCAGGTTCTCCACCACCTTCGCCTGCCCGCTGAAGTCACGGAGCGAAAGCGGCCGAAGCACGTTCTCGTACTCTCGCTCGTTTTCCGGCATCCGGGCATCCCTTATATCAAAATCATCTTCCATATTCACGTTCATTGACTTGCAAAGATAATGTTAAACAACACATTCACGAAAATAGATGTATAAAATATTTTTCTGACAGTGAGAAAAGCATATGTTTGCTAAAGGGACACCTTTAAAAACATACTACCATGAAACTTATACTCACAATCTCTGCGATGATCCTGTTCCTGATAACGGGATGCGAAAGTGGCAAGCAACCAGCTAACGACTTTTTAACCGTGGATATCACGGCAAATTATCCGAAGAAGGAACTGATTCTTCAAGACTTTTTGGATGTGGAATACATCCCATTAGAAACGAATGAGGAGTTCATAACCTCAGCCAGCATGCAAGCCATCGGCAAAAATCTCATAATCCTTAGAAACAAGAACGGACAAGACGGAGATATATTTATCTTCGACCGGACCGGAAAAGGCCAGAGAAAAATCAACCGCAGCGGCCAAGGTAGCCAAGAATACACGAATATCGGGTCTATTGCCCTCGATGAGGAGAAAGGTGAGCTGTTTATCAACAACTACTATTCGAGCCAGTTTATCGTATACGACCTGTCCGGAAACTTTAAGCGAACTTTAAAGTACGATAAAGATTTTAATTTCAATAGCGGGAAGATATACAATTTCGATCAAGACAACTTAATCTGCTACGATGAGATTGGCAATTATAAAAATCTGAGAAAAAGCGCATTTTGGCTCCTGTCCAAACAAGACGGGAGCATTGTCAAGGAAATCGAACTCCCTTATGAGCATAAGATATCACCGTTTTTATCAAAAGGAATTTGGTCCGCAGGACCTCGTAATACCGAATTAATTTCCCAAAATGGAAGTTGGGTCTTAATAGAGCCATCTACAGATACGATTTATAGTTATTCCCAAGATCACTCTATCAAACCCTTTATCGTAAGGACTCCACCTATCCGCTCTATGGCCCCGGAAGTATTTCTTTATCCAAGTATTCTTACCGACCGGTATTATTTCATGCAAACAACAAAGAAACAATGGGATTTTGAGAAAGAAACCGGATTCCCCAGAACCGACTTGGTATATGATAAACAAGAGGACGCTATCTTTGAGTGTGTCGTATATAATAACGATTTCGTAGATCAGACACCCGTTGATATGTGGTACGAACACGGAATACTAAAGATCATCAATAACGATGGGATCGCTTTCATAAAGAAACTAGAAGCCAATGAGTTGGTGGAAGACTACGAGAAAGGTAAGCTGAAAGGCCGCTTGAATGAGATCGCAGCGGGATTGAATGAGGAATCCAACCCCGTGATTATGGTGGCTAAGTATAAGGAATAAAAACTTCTTACTTATTGTCTGTTTTTCCAGACTTGTTTTTTATTCGTACATGTTTTTCGGAAAACACGTACGTGAATTCCCAAAAACACGTACGTGAATCCGTGAAAACATGTACGTGTTTTTACGGAAATTCGACAAGCATATTTATCCATCTTACTGTCAGCAAGTTATAAATCGACTTCATAGTAAGATATTATTGTTGAAAATTTACTTCTAAAGATACGGTTCCTCTCCTATATTTTATGTAACTTTGCTTATAAGTCGCATAAAATATAGGACGATATGAACCAGACAATTTATCCCATCGGCATACAGAACTTCGAGAGCCTTCGCAAAGATGGTTATCTCTATATTGATAAGACCGCCCTAATCTACCAATTAGTAACAACCGGACGATATTATTTCCTCAGCCGCCCCCGACGCTTCGGGAAAAGCCTGTTGCTGTCCACGCTGGAGGCCTATTTCCAAGGAAAGAAGGAGCTGTTCGAGGGACTGGCAATGGAGAAATTGGAAAAAGACTGGATAAGATACCCCATCTTACATTTGGATTTAAATGCGGAGAGATATTCTGACCCTGGGGCATTAGAGAGTATATTACGACGTTATCTGAACCTTTGGGAAGACCAGTGGGGGAAAGACGAGAGAGAGATAACACCATCCGATCGTTTCACCGGCGTGATACGCCGTGCCTATGAGAGAACAGGACGGAGAGTGGTCATACTGGTAGACGAGTATGACAAGCCTTTGCTACAGGCGATCGGGAATCCGGAGTTACAGGAGGCCTACCGCTCTATACTGAAAGCGTTTTACGGCGTTCTGAAGAGCATGGACGGATATATCCGCCTAGCGTTCCTGACCGGCGTGACCAAGTTCGGCAAGGTAAGCGTATTCAGCGACCTCAACAACCTCATGGACCTGTCGATGGATAATCGGTACGTCGAGATATGCGGCATCACAGAAAAAGAGATACATGCCTATCTGGAAGACGAAGTGAAGGAACTGGCTGATACCCAAATGACGACCTACGAGGAAACCTGCCTAAAACTCAAGCAACGCTATGACGGATACCATTTCACCGCCAAATCCGAGGGTATATACAACCCATTCAGCCTATTGAATACCTTCGCTAAGATGGAATTCGGTGACTACTGGTTCGAGACCGGGACACCCTCCTACCTCGTGGAGCTGCTCAAGCACACCCATTACGACCTATACGAGATGGCCAACACGGAGACCGACGCCGACGTGCTCAACAGCATCGACTCCGCCTCGAACAATCCCATACCCGTCATCTACCAAAGCGGGTATCTTACCATCAAGGGCTATGATCCTGAGTTTGGCATTTATCGACTGGGTTTCCCGAACAAGGAGGTGGAAGAAGGTTTCGTCAAATACCTACTTCCTTTCTATACGAGCATACAAGCCTCTAAAACCCCCTTCGAGATCGGACAGTTCGTTCGGGAGATACGGTCTGGCAATTACGACGCCTTCTTCCACCGCCTCCAAAGCTTCTTCGCCGACACACCCTACGAGGTGATCGCCGGGCAAAAGCCGGAGCGAGACACGGAGCTGCATTACCGGAACGTCCTCTTCATCGTCTTCAAGCTGGTCGGCCTGTACACGCAAGTGGAGTACCATACCTCGAACGGGCGTATAGACCTCGTATTGCAAACCAACCAATACATCTATATCATGGAGTTCAAGCTCAACGGAACCGCCGAGGAGGCCCTGCGGCAGATCGAGGAGAAAGGCTACGCCCTACCCTTCGCCGGAGACGACCGGGAGGTCTTCAAGATCGGCGTGAACTTCTCCTCTGAAACCCGCAATATTGAGAAGTGGCTGGTAAGGTAAAAAGCCTGCTTTTATCCATATATACTTACTTTGCCGATGAAGTATATATCCTATGCCCGGAGAAGATATACTTCAAGTGGCATCTAAGTATATCTTCTCCCTCAAAAAGGCTTCTCTAGTGAATAACTGATCACTTCCCAAGCCGTTAACTGACGGCTACCCCTACTCGTAAGTTATTCACTTGACAAACCGTAAGTTATTCATTTGACAAGCCATAAACAGACAGTTTACACCTAGCGTAACAATCTGTTATTCAATGCATTTACAACATAAATAAAAACCGTTCAAAAAAGTCGGACTTTCCAGCCGGAATATCCTCGCCTTTTTGTATTATCTTTATCGCCAACAAATAATACGCAGATGAAGAAAAACATTGTTTTCCTGTTAATTCTAATACCTATTATATGGATCTCTTGCGACGGAATGGGCCATCAAACCATAGACTTCCGAAAAATAGAGAACCTTATGCCCCAACATCCGGATAGCGCCTTAATGCTCCTTGAGCAAATAGAGAACAAAGAAAACCTATCCCGAAAAGATAAGGCACATTATTATTTATTGCTGACGGAAGCGCAAGACAAAACTTTTGTTAAGCATGAAACCGACTCGCTGATCACGATCGCGACGGATTATTATGAGGAAACAGATGATCTGGAACGAAAAGCGAAAGCTTGGTTCTATAAGGGACGGATCAATCAAAACCTAAATCATCCATTGAAAGCGCAAGAGTGTTTCTTAAATGCCTTACAGAATGAGGAGCAGATTGAAGACCATGCATTACTGGGGAGGATTAATAACGGTATAGGAATGCTTTATACCCAACAAGATGTATATGAACGAGCCTTGCTTTATCAGCAAAAGGCGGTCATGCATTTCAAGGCAATATCGGATTCTACCGGTCAAGTCTATGCACTTCGAGATCTGGGACGCATTTATGAGATAATCCACCAAAAAGACAGCGCTATCGCCTGTTATTCTAAAACTCTCGATTTGATGGTGAGCAGGAAGGTGCTCTCTGTTTATTCCGAATTATCGAGTCTATATGTACAAACAAAGACATACCCGGAAGCGGAACGTCTACTCCGTGAGATCATGGCAAACAAGCAGGCATTGGGAAATGATATTTATCCGTTCTATTTGACACTAGGCGAATATTATTATCAATGCGGTCAATTAGATTCAGCAAAGATCTATTTAGAACAATGCTTGGAAAAAGCGGTGCGATTGGACACGAGAGCGGGGGCTGTTTATCATCTATCCCAAATAGCCCTATCGACAAAACAATGGATCCTTTATGCGGAGTTGAGTCAACGATATGAAATGATGCGTGATACACTCGACCAGATAGAAGTCACGAATACGATTAGAGGCAGACAAGTTCTTTATGATGAACAGGATAAACAAAAAGCCCTAGCGGAAGAACGAGTAAAAACGGCCAATGCAAACCTACGGATGGTTGTAACCAGTCTTATTTGCCTTTTGATAGTTCTACCAACCACTTATCTTTTGTTTAAATATAAGAAAAGACAAAAAGACCTATTGAAAATTCAAGAAAAAGATCGGGAAAAGATTTTCTCTTGCGATAAGACCGTCTTAAAATATAAAGAGCAGATAGAGCATAATAAACAAATCATAGAGGTATTAAACAGATCTTTACAAGAGAAAGATCAGGAACAGCAAGAGCTCAAGAAGAAGCTGCGACAGGACTTCGAACAAAAGAACCAAGCATTGTATGCCCAAAAAGAACATCAGATTGAATTATTACAGAACCTAAAAAATTCATCTGTTTATAAAAACTTTCATGAAAACGAGGAATGGAAACCGTCTACCGAGGATTGGGAAGAGCTGTTTCAGCTTATAAACGCTATTTATCCGTCTTTTGCACAAAAACTTCAAGAAGCTTACCCTAAAATACCGATACAAATGGAACGGTTATGCTATTTAGTGAGAATCCATGTGAAACCCTCACGTCTTTCTATGTTATTAAACCATAGTAATATATCAGTCTTACGGAAAAGACTTTATCTGAAGATGAGCGGCAAAACAGGAAAAGCCTCCGATTTCGATCTATATATCAATGACCTATAGTCAGTGTTAGAAAATGAACAAAAACGAAAATGCCAATTGTTCATCCATGTTCATTGTTATTAGAGAATAAAGCTTTTCTTTTGCAAAAAGAAAAACAAAATATTATGAAAACAAAATTATTAACCTTATTGATGCTATTTGGCCTCTTTTCGCCACTGTCTGTTTATGGAGATAATGTACCAACTAAAGGCAAATGGCATGACGATTATTATCGCTCTGTCACTCCTGCTCCTCCAACAGTATCCATCGACGGAAATCTATTGAGCATACATTTTATCGATGCTCTAGATGATTTGACTGTTCAAGTTGTAAATGAACAAGGAGCTATCCTATATAACGAAGTAGTCTCCGGCGAAGCAGGTGAATGTGTATCCATCTCTTTAGATCAGGCTGGCACAGGATGCTTTTATGTAGTGTTAGAACATCGCCTAGGGCAGCTTATGGGAGAATTCATCATACAAAATAATTAGGTATTATTCTTTATCATATGCAAGCTTCAGGATTAAACAGTATCATATAGTTGATCTATCACTATTAACCAAAAAAGATCGTTAAACGTGATAATCACTGTACAGTGCCCCCAATGATACGTTTTTCCTGGATGCTTGCATTGAATTATGTTATTAGGAACTCTAAGTATAACCTTACAGAAATACTAAGTTTGTCATTAATCAAGAACTAATACATAATCTATAGAAGGAAATATCTTGAGTGTCCATTTCATAGATGCATTAGATGATCTAGCTATCCATATTATGGATAATACAGGTAATATAATGTATGAGAATGTACTCTCCGGAGGAACAGGCGATATTATCAACATTCCATTGGACGGAATAGAAACAAACACAGACCTAGTAGTCTTGACCCATAAGTTAGGATGGCTAGTAGGAAAATTCGAGATAAAATAAAGCATATGGCAATCCCTAAAATCATACATCAAGTCTGGGAGGGGCGCACAGAACCATGTATGCCCACCCGCTTACAAATCTTGGCAAGAACTTGGCGAGAGCAGAATCCAGATTGGGAATATCACCTTTGGAACGGAGAGGAAATGGATGAGTTGGTAGAAAAACATTTTCCGGAGTATCTTTCCTTGTATAGAAGTTTTCCATACAATGTACAACGTTGGGACACGATTCGCTATATGATATTATATGTATATGGGGGAGTCTATACGGATTTGGATACGGAATGTTTTAAGCCTATCGAGCCATTATTAGAAGATGTGGCGATAGGGTTCGGAGAGGAGCCTCCACAGCATAATTTCAACTCAAGTATGCCCACCCTAATAGGAAACGCATTTATGGTTTCTGAGCCAAGATGCGGAGGATGGATAGACATTTTAAAAGAAATTACTGATGCAATGTTACGGGACTATCCAGCACAAAAGGTGATGCATACAACAGGCCCATTGATGATATCACGGATATTTAATACCTTGAAGAAAAGATACAAGGTTACTCTTTTCCCTTATTCAAAAGTAACACCTGTGACGAAAGATGACATGGGTTCATATATCTATCAGGGAGAGACCGCCTCATTCCATGAAAAAATAAAGGAAGCATATTGTTCTCATTATTTTTTTGGTAGCTGGGATACGAATTTTTCATTTTACAATTAATGAACGATATGAAAGAGTTATTCATTCAATACAAAGGCATACTAAAAGACCTACTCCGTTACGGGGTACTGAAAACAGAGGCTCTAGAGCATCCCGGATTGTATAACGGTAAGCTAGGCATGACTATTCTATTTTATGAATACAGTCGTTATAGTGGAGATGCTTTATATGAACAATTCGCGGACGAGATATTAGAATCTATAATGGAGCTTCCGGATAATTTATCTCTTGATTTGTCAGATGGATTATGTGGCATTGGATGGGGAATCACCTATCTATTAAGAGAACGTTTTATTACCGGTGAGATCAAAGATGTATTATCGGATATAGATATAAAGATACAAGAAACAGAAATTTTGAATGACGATACACTAAAGGATTATCATACATATTTAATGTTTAGAAAAGAGTACATAGGAGAAGATGCACAAAGAGATTTGCCATATAGTCCTTATAGAGAGAGCTATATACAGAAAAAAATTTGGGAAACTTGTTTTTCTCAAAATCAATTAGAAATGAATCAATAATTTAATTACGATGAACTCTAAGCAACAGGACTATACCGAATACGCTGTCGATTTATCACAATTGACAAAAGAACGCCCTTTAGGGGTAACGGGTATATTGCGCTGCCAAAACAGCGCGGATTTCCTAGATGCTTGCATAGAGTCCTGTATTGAAGGATTAGATGAGCTGATTGCGGTATATCACAATTGTACAGATGAGACAGCTAATATACTTAAAAGAAAACAGAGCAAATACCCCGATAAAATCAAAATCTTTGAATACCACCCCTATATCTATCCTATAGATTTAGCGGATGAACAATTTCAAGAGATCATGAATCTGCCAAAGGATTCGATTCATCTCCTTTCCGGATACACGAATTACGCGATTTCAAAAGTAACCTATCGCTATGCGATCAAGATAGATTCAGATCAGCTATTTTTTTCCGAATCATTCAAAAAATATTGTGATGCCTACCGCACCGAGCAAAAAGTCCGGATCAACCCTTTGGAACAACTAGCTTATAAGCTATATATATCTTACCTGCATAATTCTAAAAAGGGCAAAAGTCCAAAAAGAAAATGGCAAGACTGGTTAGCGATAAAGATGGCTCCTTTCTATTTCTCCTATTTGAAAAAAAGAATCAAACAAGATAAAATATTGGTATCCCTCTCTGGTATCAATGTGTTACAAAAAAACGGAGAATGGCTTACTTTTTTAGGAGACGAAAAGATAGACACAACCTACCGGGACATTCTATGCCCATTCAACGGAGTGCGAGATCTTTTCTTTTTCGAGGTCTCTGAAGAAATGACCTACCAAGCTTGTTATTTGCCAAAAGCTCCCGGCTACAATCAAGTTCTGGAAGTAATGTTTCACAATAAAAAGCTATTTGATGGTGGGCTGATATGGTTTCATTTACGTCCATGTCTTCAAAAGCACACTGAAACTTATCAATATTGGTATGAAAAAGCGAAGGATCGGTTCATTTCTCTAGAGAAATTCAAGAAATGTAATTATTCAAAGCTGAAAAGAAGAAAAAATTTATTCATATGTTCACGCTTTGAACCCATGTTTTCTTATTTCTATTCTGCGCAACGTCATTCAATTCCTTGGCGCACATTGGTAAATTGGAGGCAAGAGAAGTTTCAGGGAAAGGTGAGTCCACTCGATTTGGAAAAATACAAAATTGAATTTGATACAATCATACAAGAATATATAAGAAAAGCTATTCAAGAATATGAGGCTAGGGATACCCTAAGACTCATGCTTGGCAACCATTCCATAAAAAACGCATTGTTCGTATATATATTGTCTTTCATTTCGAAAGAACAAATGGATTATACACGTTCTCGTATCGCTGGAAAATCCATCGAGGAGTCTATTCGCAATATCTCTAATTTCTTGAATCATTTTGAGTGGATAGAAAAGAAAAGGAATACCACAAATAACTTTAATATAGACAGCCATCCTTGGACAAGGCTTTTATCTCCATATAAAAGATGTTGTTTGGTTTACCTAACAGACGAGGAAGAACTGGCTCATGTATCGACTTTTTTACAAGGAAAAGAGATTCCTATTCTATTATTATCCGAATATGAGATTCCGGATGACACAGAACTATCAGAGACAGTTACAGCTGTACAAGTTGAATTTTCCGAACAAAAGGTATTTGAGAATGATAGTATCGAACAAAATTTCCCTAGACTCTTCTCATACGCAAATACGTTTGAGACGATTTTACGAATCTTAAGCCCAAGTAAGGTTGTTTGTTTGGCATCAAGCAAAACTTATCAAAAAGAATTATTACTAGGCTTTGCAAAGGATTCAAATATAAAAATTGAGTTTTGGTAAGATGAAAACAGAAAAAACAAATAATATGGATATACTGAAAGTGAAAGACAATATGATCATTTATTCCTATAGGAATGGTCTAAAAACTTCTTTACATAGTGATTTGGTTGCACTTGTGTACAATAAACCCAACATTTGGCTGATATTTAAAGATGAAGAGGTTTTAGTTCATGTAAGTATGCTCCAAATAGAATCCGTGTTGCAAAATAATTTTACAAGAATAAATCGGCAAGTCATTGTCAATATGAACCATGTATCTGAATTTATATTCAAAGATGGTTCGTATTGGATTCATTTGAAAAGAGGTTTGGAGTATAAAATTAGCGAACGTAGAAAAAAAGCAGTCCGAGAGGCTTTCCTTTTGTATGCTAATCCGAATAAGGTTTAATAAAGCGCACGTTCAGTAGCGAAAAATACGCATTTAGTAATAATGGCTTAAGTTAGTTTGACGGTATAAAAAAAAGTGGCTAACATTGGTATGTGAATTTTAAATAGTAAATATTATGAAAAAAGTTGGTAAAATCAAGTTGAATCAATTCGGTCAAGAAGAATTGGATCGACGTAAGCTAAATGCCTTAAAAGGCGGGTGTGGATGCACCAGTGGTGGTTGTGGTTGTGGAGGAAGTTCTGACTGGAGTTACTACAACAATTTTGGAGGTAGTAATACATCTTATCACTATTAATCGTTTTTTTATTCTAAAGCCAGAATTCTTTTCTGTCATGAATATGAATTTTGGTTATAAAAAATGCAACCAATAGATATTATATTGGTTGCATTTTACAATAACTAATTAGGTCTAATATGATACAATCATTTTTTTATACATCAGAGAATAAAAATCTATACATATACGATGATCAGAGCAGATTGTCTATGTTGGCACATCCGGAATTAAAGAAAACATCTGAAAAATTGACGGATGTTAATTCGTATTATGTAAAAAAATATGCCTATTTGAAAGCGCATGGATTCTTTACAAAGTCAAAACCAACCGAATTTGCGGTATTGGAAGAATCAATAGTTGAAGACAATATAAAGAATATCAAGCAAGTCGTATTTGAAGTGACTGATTCTTGTAACCTAAGTTGTACGTATTGTGCGTTTGGGGAATTGTATGATGGATATGATGAAAGAATCAGTAAGAAAATAGATACTCATAAGGCCATTCATTTATTGAAATTTATTTTTAACCATAAGCCTAAAAAGAAAAATGATAAATTGTCCATTAGTTTTTATGGCGGCGAGCCACTCTTGAATATGACGTTTATCGAACAAATTGTAGAACTTTCTAAAGAATTGAATCTTACCAAGCAATTTGATCTTGAATATACTATGACAACTAACACTACGTTGCTTCATAAGTATATGGATTTTTTAGTTGCCAATAATTTCCGTTTGTTAATCAGTTTGGATGGTAATGAGAAATGCCATAGCTATCGAACATTTAAAAAAGACAACGAAAATTCCTTTCAAAAAGTAATTGAAAATTTGGATCGACTTCAAAAAGACTATCCAGACTATTTTCTAAAAAATATATCGTTTAATGCTGTTCTACATGACAGAAATACAATAAAGGAAATTTATGAATTTATTTATACACGATATAATAAAATACCAAGAGTATCAGAATTAAACACAAGGCATATTAGGCCGTGTAATAAAGATAGATTTAACAGTATGTATCACAGTGTGGCAGACAGCGATTCCGAATTCCGTAAGGTGAATTCTGAGTTGGCTCGTTTAACACACAAAAATTCGCTGTCATACATAGAGTTAACAAATTATCTGAAATATATTTCGATAAATTATTACATATCCAATATAAGAGAATTATTGTATAGTATTGAAAAGCAGTTGCCTACAAGTACTTGTACGCCATTCTCAAAAAAGGTTTTATTGACCAATCGAAACAAGCTGTTGCCTTGTGAAAGAATAGACTATCGGTATTCGATGGGAAAAGTGGATGAAGATATAGAATTCAATATACCAGAAATTACGCAGCAATACAATTTTTATTATAAACATATCCAAAAGTTTTGCCAAACCTGTTATGCTTATAAGTATTGTGGTTCTTGTCTGTTTCATATTGAAAATATAGATAAAGCAAATGAAGAGGGGTTTGTTTGTCAATACCATCAAAATCAGAAGGATTTTGAGAATAGTTTGAGAAATATTTTCACTTTCCTTGAAAAGTATCCGCAAGATTATGCTGAAATAGTAAAAAATGTAGTAATAGAATAAAGATTATGAAGAACGTATCCGATTATTGGTTTACTATTGAACCTTATGTGTTTGTTGATATAAAAAGTAAACATATTTTATTATATAATACACTTGATGGAGTTACAATCGAGTCAACGAATGAGAAAATTGTAGAGCTATTGCAAGAAACTCTTCAAGAAAAAAATTGCGGTGTCGCTTTATTGACTCACGAACGATATCGGCAGGAAGAGATTTGTTGTTTTGTTGATGAACTTCGTGAAAAATTCATGGGAGATGTAATAAATGTTTCTTTATCGGATGGCAAACCGGTTCAGATATTGCCCTTTTACAATTATTCAAAGGAACAGGAACTATACAAAAAAAATAATTTTTCTTCGTATAAAAATATACTGGAAAAACTATTTGAAATATCTTTACATATAGATGCGACAACTAATATAACAAAGTTAATTCATTTCTTGATAACGCTTCCGAAAAATCTGACATTTAATATTGTTGGTAATATGGAGGAGGTTCCCAATTATGGTGAATTATTTTCTTATCTGGATCACTGTTCTTCACCGAAAAATCTTTTGTGTTCCTACAAAAATATAATTGCTCTTCAACCGATTTTTGCGCATAATTTTTCATACCAGATTTCTGTTAGTTTTCCGATAGATGTGGAACGGTGGAATCACGCAATGAAAGTCTTGCTTAGTCAAGCTTTGCCGGTGGAATTTGTGTTTGAGGTATCATCCGAAGAGGATGTTCAGCAGTCGGAGCGACTCATTGAACAATATCAGATAGATAAATACAGATTAAAGCCCAATTATACCGGAAATAATATTCGCTTTTTTGAAAACGAAGTTTTTCTTTCGAAAGAGGATATTTTATCCTCTCCTATGACCATGAAAGATTTTTTCGCTCGCCAGGCCATGAATTTGTATGACTTTGGAAAAATCACCATTCTGCCTAATGGGGATGTGTATGCCAATCTTAACCACCCTTCGTTGGGAAATATCCATGTCAACAATATCCAAGAAATCTTACACAAAGAAGTTGAAGAGGGCAAATCGTGGTTTCGTGTTCGTAATCAAGCCCCCTGCACGGATTGTGTTTATCAATGGATTTGCCCGTCTCCATCCAATTATGAGATAGCTATTGGACGTTCCAATCTTTGTCATGTAAAAGAATAACAGAGTAAACAAAATAATATGCAAATGAAAACATTCATTTTTATAGGAATAACCACCCTGTTTGCAATGACAGGGTGCAGAGGCGGTCATTCTTCGACCGATGAGTTTATAACCGTGGATGTAGATGAAGGTTATTCAACTAAAAAAGAACTGGTCCTGCAAGACTTCATGGATGTGGAATACATTCCTCTGGAAACAAACGATGAGTTTATTAATCAGGGATATGTACAAGCGGTTGGTGAAAAATACATAATAGTGGCAAATTATAATAATGATGGGAATATATTCGTATATGACCGGAGCGGAAAGGCCATCCGTAAGATAAACCGTAAAGGACAAGGAGGGGAAGAATATATAAATTTTAGATGTGTTACGTTGGACGAAGAAAACAATGAAATATTTATAAATGATCACTATAAGAAAAGAATAAAGGTTTATGATTTAGAGGGAAATTTTAAACGCAGTTTGAAGCAGAAAACAGAAGGTGACTCTCAGTTCTATTGGGAAATATTCAATTATGACAAAGAAAATCTGATTTGTTACGATGAAATCAATGCTGAGATACCCTTCCTGCTCGTATCGAAGCAGGACGGGAGCATAACCAAGGAAATAAGACCTTCCTTTAAAGAGAAGAAGTACTTTTTTCAAGTCTTACGGATGGAAAATAGTACAAGAGCTGCCGGACCGGGATCTTACAGCAGAATCACTCCGTTTAATGGTAATTGGATTCTATTAGAACCCTCATCAGATACGATCTACACATTGATGCCCGATTGCAGTTTACGTCCGTTTATCGCACGAACGCCACCTATCCATACCATGGATCCGGAAGTGTTCTTGATTCCGAGGTTGATATCCAATCGCTATTATTTCATGGAAGGTATAAAAAACGTATATGATTTCAGGAAAGAAGAAGGATTCCCTAAAACCTACTTTGTGTATGATACCCAAGAAAAGGAGTTTTCTAGGTATATTATATACAATGGAGATTATACTTCTAAAAATGAATTCTATATGGTTATGCTGACCCCTATCAATGCCCAAGGTGAATCATGGGCTACCCTGAACGCTTTCGATCTTTGCCGGGACTATCAAAAGGGAAAGTTGAAAGGCAAACTAAAAGAAGTGGCCGCGACATTGGAAGAGGATGACAATCGGGTGGTAATGTTGGTGAAATCTAAAAAGTAAAAAAATATCGCAATGTCGGAAAACAATACTATTCAAATAAAAAAGGATCTGCAACAAATTACCGATATGCTCTTGCTTAACGGTACATTAACCGAATGTCCTGGGTTGGTACATGGTAAGATGGGAATCGCTATTTTCTTTTTTCATTATGCACAATATACAAATAATATGTTGTTTGCTGATTATGCTATGGACTTGATTGATCAAATATTGAATCAATTACATGTCAACAGTCCAGCAAATTATAAAAAAGGGATAGCTGGTATCGGTGTCGGATTCGATTATATGATCCGAAATAATTTTCTGGACATTGAAGATGATATTTGTGAGGATTTTGATGGAAGAATGTATCGGGCTGTGAAATATGATCCCTGGCAGGATTTCAGCCAATACAACGGATTAACTGGCTATGGGCGGTATTGGATGACACGTCTGAATTTCCCTACGCCCGCAATGCAGGCACGTGAATGTCTAACATCTATTGTTAAATTGATCGAAGAACATTTACCGGATATATCCGCAGAAGAGCAAATTGATGTGTATTGCTTTTTATATGATTTGCAAGAAATATCCGGTTCTGATCGTTACACTGGGCTTTTGGAACAATGTCGGAGGATATGGGGAGTACAATCACCGGATTTAATCCAAGCTATTCCACGATTAAAGGAGTCGGTCGTTGGTAATATTGCGCGCGTTTATCTACATCATCGTTATTTGCACGAACCGATACACGACAACGTTGATATTACTTTGAAACAAATTCCGGATTTGGAAATGGGAAAAGCTCCCGTTGCTACAGGACTTCTTAATGGATATGCAGGTGAGGGCATGATACGGTTGGCCGCATTGGATCGAGCAAATATATCATGGGTGAATCTATTGTAACTCGCATTGAATATGAATTTATATATTTTCAATCAAACCCGTCGTGGAGCGGTATTTGGCGTAGGCACTTATATCCATGAATTGGTTACCGCCTTGAAAGGCCGTGATATAAATATTTGTGTCGTAAATCTAATATCCGAAAAGCCTCAAATACAAACAGAATGGATAGATGGAATTCAATATTGGCACTTCCCTTTAGCCATATCGGATCAACGAACGACAAACGACCAAGAACAATGGGATTTGTATTATCGGAATGTCGTTTATTTGCTTCGACTACATATCAAAGACAAAGATAACTTGATATTTCATCTGAATTTTTTTGAAAGCGGAAAATTGGCAGAAGAACTGAAAAATGCGTTTGATTGCCAACTTGTAGCAGTCTCTCACTTTTTCGATTGGGGCTTTACCATTTATGACAATCCCGAACGGTTATCCCGTATTTTGAAACAAAAGCATCCGGATGCGTTGGAGAAAAGGCTGCAAACGATGTTTGAGGTGGAAAGAACCTATTATTCGACAGTAGACCACATCATTTGCATGACACGCTATATGAAAGATATTTTGTGTAAGAATTATGGCATTGATATCGCTAAAATATCTGTAATTCCAAATGGCTTACAGGATATGTCCGATAGGTTAGACTGCATAGCTCTTCGTAAGAAATGGAATTTATCGGCAGAAGAAAAAATAATACTTTTTGCCGGTCGCTTTGATGAAATCAAGGGAATACTTTTTTTGATCAAAGCCTTTCGAAACGTCTTAAAAATTTATTCGAATTGCCGTCTCATAATGGCTGGTAGCGGTAATTATGATATATGCTTCCAAGAGGCTAAAGATATTTGCACGAAAATAACATTTACCGGATTATTGAATAAAAAAGACCTGAATGAAATCTATCAAATAGCAGACATTGGGATTGTACCATCCTTATTCGAACCATTCGGCTATGTGGCTATTGAAATGATGATGCACGAATTGCCTGTGGTAGCCACAACTACATCGGGATTAAATGAGGTGGTTAATAATGCTTGTGGGTTAAAAATACCTCTTACCATACTATCTGAAAGTGTGGAAATAGACGTTATGTTATTGTCGGAAAAGATTATATACTTGTTGCAACACCCAATCGAAGCCAAACTAATGGGACAAAACGGACGGAAAAGGTATCTTGACAATTATGCTTCGGAAATATTCCGTATCAATATGGTAAAAACATATAATTCTTTATTTCAATAATGAACCTATATATTTTTCACACATCGAGCGAAGCAGCGGTATATGGGATTGGCACCTATATTCGCGAACTAACCACCGCACTTCGTCATAGCAAGATTAAGGTATGCGTGGTAAATTTAAGGGCGCACGTACCTCAAATGCAAATGGAGGAGACAAGCGATGGCATAAAGCGATGGTATTTTCCGGAGCCTATAGAACAAATGGCGACTGATCTCCTAAATGATTTGTATTATAAAAATATTGTATACCTGCTACAATTATACATTGAGGATAAAAGCAATCTGATATTTCATTTGAATGCCAACCATAGCAGTAAATTTGCAAAAGAATTAAAAAAGGCGTTTGATTGCAAGATTGTATTGACTATACATTATTTCGATTGGTGTTTCAAACTGTTAGGCAATTTGACTCATTTTAGGCAATTATGTAAAACGCAGGAAACGGTTCAGAACCGTGAGGATATAGAATATTTGAAAGAGGAGTTCCAAAAAGAAAAGGAAACTTTTGACGTAGTGGATCATATTATTTGTCTTTCGAAAAAGACAATGTCTGTATTGCAAGATGATTACAAAATAAAGCCGGATAAAATCACAGTCGTATATAATGGGCTTACCGATAGTAAAATCAGTGTTGAAAAATCAGCGTTAAGGAAAAAATATGGTATATACGATGCTCCAATTTTTCTATTTGCCGGAAGATTAGACAATATAAAAGGATTAAAATATGCTTTAAGGGCATTCAAAATAGTATTAAAGACGCATCCGGAATGTCGTTTCATCATTGCCGGAAATGGAGAGTTCGATGTCCACTTGATCGAATGTGATGATATTTATATGAATGTCATCTGGACAGGGTTGATAAACAAAGAGAAACTTTACGAACTATATACAATAGCTGATATGGGGATTATGCCATCGTTTCACGAACAATGTAGTTACGTTGCCATAGAAATGATGATGCATGGATTACCAATCATAGGTAGTACTTCTACCGGTTTATATGAAATGATAGAGAATAATATTACCGGCTTACACATTCCTGTGATGGAATATGCAGATAAAACAGAAATTGATAGTTCACTATTGGCTGAAAAGATGTTATACCTACTCCAACATCCGATTGAAACCAAGCAAATGGGGCAAAACGGGCGTAGAAAGTATCTCAACAACTATTTTATAGATATATTTCGCAAGAATATGTTGAAAATGTATGAGTCATGTTGGAATCGTGATGAAGGTAAGATTAAAGTTTTGATCGTAACCGGCCAGAGCAATCATAATTGGGAAGTCAGCCACCTTGCGATCAAGCAGATTCTTGAGAACTCCGGACTTTTTACGGTCAATGTCGCCATATCGCCTAAAACAGGAAAGATCATGTCGAATTTCGACCCTGATTTTTCTTCCTATCAGTTGGTGATACTTGATTATAACGGTGACAGATGGCCAGAAAAAATGGAAAAATCTTTTTTAGAGTTTGTGAAAAATGGAGGTGGCGTGGTGGTTTACCATGCCGCAAACAATGCTTTCAAAGATTGGGAAGAATATAATCGGATCATCGGCTTTGGGGGCTGGGGTGGACGTGAAGAGACGGCTGGTCCCTATATCTATCGGCAAGACGGTTACTTGAAGTATGATGATAAATCTTCCGGATGTGCCGGTTCACATGGTTGCCGGCATGAGTTTGTACTTCATTGTGGCAATCCGGAGCATCCAGTGACAAAAGGCCTTCCTGCTGCATGGTTGCATGCACAAGATGAATTGTATGACCGGATGCGTGGGACGGGTATTATCAAAGATGTCTTGTTTTGGGGATATTCCGATCCTACAACGAAAGGATCCGGACGAGATGAATTAGTAATGTTTACGGTCGATTACGGAAAAACACGTATCTTCCATACGACTTTGGGGCACGCCGGAAATTCGCTTGACGATAATATAGCCATGCAATGTGCCGGCTTTCAGGTTACATTGCTTCGCGGTGCCGAGTGGGCTGCTACCGGACAAGTGACACAACCAGTTCCGGATAATTTTCCAACCGAGACAACCATATCTTTACGTAAGAACTATAAGTAAAATATATAACATGCAGATCGCACCGAACTCTATTTTAGGTAAAAGCCACGGGCATACAGCTCCATCGGACAAACTGAATATAGCTGTCGTTGGTATTGGCGGTATGGGAATCACCAATATCCAGCATGTTTTTGAGACAGAAAACATCGTTGCTCTTTGTGATGTGGACTGGAAATATGCAAAGCCGGTCTTGGACTGTTTTCCGAGAGCTGGGAAATATAAAGATTTTCGCCGGATGTTTGATGAGATGGATAGGGATATCGAAGCGGTTATAGTGGCGACTCCCGATCATACGCATGCCATTATCGCTGCTACCGCTATGACATTGGGCAAACATGTGTATGTCCAGAAACCGTTGGCACATTCGATTTATGAGTCAAGATTGCTTTCCCGATTGGCTTCCGAATACAGGATTGCCACGCAGATGGGAAACCAGGGAGCTTCCGGCGAGGATGTCGATTGGGTATGTGAATGGATATGGAACGGTGAGATCGGTGAAGTGAAGAAAGTGGAAGTGGCGACCAATCGCCCAATGTGGCCGCAAGGATTGGAAACGCCAACCAAAGCGCACAAGATTCCGGCGACATTGGATTGGGATTTGTTTATCGGGCCAGCTCGAATGAGGCCGTTTAACAAGATATACCATCCTTGGAACTGGCGTGGTTGGTGGGATTTCGGAACCGGTGCTTTGGGAGACATGGGTTGCCATGTTTTGCATCCCGCTTTTAAAGCGCTTAAATTGGGGTATCCTGTATCTGTGGAGGCGGCATCCTCCCCTTTGTTCATCGATTGTGCCCCGCAGTCAGAATATGTGAAATTCGTGTATCCAGCACGAAAGAGGATGGCGAAAGTGGATTTTCCGGAAGTCGAGGTACATTGGTATGATGGTGGATTTATGCCCCAACGCCCGGAAGGGTTTCCACAGGAACGTCCGCTCATGGGGATAGCCGGTGGATTGACGATTTTCCATGGCACGAAAGATACGTTGATTTGTGGTTCTTATGGTCTTCAGCCATGGTTGTTATCTGGGCGTGTGCCAGATGTCCCCAAGACAATTCGCCGTGTAGACCGGGCGATGGATGGTGGTCATGAACAGGATTGGGTACGCGCCTGCAAGGAAAGTCCGGAGAACAGGGTGAAAACAAAGTCGGATTTTTCAGAAGCAGCAGTATTTAACGAAATGATCTTGATGGGAATATTGGCTGTCCGTCTGCAATCATTGAATAAAATATTGGAATGGGACGGGACGAACATGCAATTTACAAATATCAGCGACGATGAAAAAATCCGACAGATGATCGTAAATGGTTTTACAATCAAAGCGGGGCATCCTTCATTCAATGCAAAAATGTCAGATCCGGTTCATGCGAAAGAATTTGCTGCCGAATTGATCAAACATACTTATCGTGCAGGTTGGAATCTGTCGGAAATGTCATAATTTGCATAAAATGGTTTATTTAAAATCTATCCAAGCACAGGTTTCTGTAATTATGTTTCAATATTATTACTGTCCGCTAAAACTTAACAGTTTGAAAAAGTAAGCCACCGATAGAGCGTAAGATATTGTTAATCCGATTCAGTACCTTTGCCTCCACACTTAAAAAAGTAAGATTATGGAAAGTAAAGATTATTTCGAGAAGGTTATGCAGGGTAAGCATCAACAGAAGTACACTTGTAGATTTGTATTATAACAACATGGGGCAGCTGGTATCTGGAGTCCGAAAAGGATGATCTGGGAATCAACGACCCGGAAATAAACGAACTATTTGACCTTTTGATAAGTGACCCACAAGATAGCGAGGAGAAACAACATCCATTGCTAAGCCTGTGCCGAAATTATGTAAATAACGGATAGAATTCCATTCATCGCTATAAGTTTTGAACAAAAAGAAGGGATCACGAGAAAAAATAACCTATTTTTGTGACTAGGCATAATTGAGCGAACGTATCGCCCTAAGTGTTTAACCTTAAATCGTAAGAATAATGAAATGGATAATCACAATTTCAGCGATCCTCCTCTTTGCGTTAGCGGGATGTGGAAAAGATAAACAATCAACAAATGAACTCATCACAGTTGATGTTACAAAGAATTATCCTGAAAAGGAATTGACACTACAGGATTTCATGGATGTAGAATACATCCCGTTGGAAACAAATGATGAGTTTGTTACCCAAGGCAAAGTAATGGCCATTGGTGCAGAAGTTATATTAATAACCAACTGGGCCAACGACGGGAATTTGTTTGTTTTTGACAGAAAAACCGGCAAAGCCTTGAAGAAGATAAACAGGAAAGGGCAAGGTGGCGAGGAATATGTAGATATTACTGAAATTGTTTTAGATGAAGCAAACAAGGAAATATTTGTCATAGCCTATACCGGAAGTAAAATCTCAGTATATGATCTAGACGGAAATTTTAAAAGGAGTTTCAAAGCCGCAGGTACGGAATCTCATGTAAATACATTTAATTACGACCGGGAAAATTTGATCTCTTATGTACCGGATAATAGTCTGGAAAACCCGTCAAACGCCATACCTCCATATTATTTAATCTTTTCCAAACAGGATGGAAGTATCATCCGGAAAATATCAATTCCTTTTGATGAAGTTAAAAGCCCGGTCGCAAGAGACGGGGAAAACTGGGAGAACTGGGCCGCTCCAGTTCCAACCGCCATGTATCAAATAGTTCCAGATCATACCAATTGGGTACTTGTGGAGACATCATCCGATACCATATACCACTATTTGCCGGATGCTAATACGACAATCCCCCTTATCGTAAGAACCCCCTCCATACACTCCATGGATCCTCCTGAAGTATTTCTTATACCAACCGTTTTTACCGACCGTTATTATTTCATGAGCCTGTTGAAAGCGGAATTTAATTTTGAAACAGGGAGAGGGTTTCCAATTTCCGGTTTGATGTACGATAGACTGGAAAATTCTTTATTCATACCTAAAATATACAATGGTGATTATACCAGCAAAAGAGAAGTGGATATGACGTCGAGACCTTTAGATCCGGAATTCGTAATCGGACAGTCATTGCAAGCCCACGAACTTGCCGAGGCTTACGGGAGAGGACGATTGAAAGGCAAACTGAAAGAGATCGCAACTACATTGGATGAAGAGTCCAATCCGGTGATTATGCTGATAAAACATAAGAGATAAGAACTAAATCATGTCTATATCCTAATGTTTTAATTTATGCTAAGATCGTTTCCACATTATCAGCAATTGGATTCTATGGACTGTGGTCCTAGCTGCCTCCGTATGATCGCCAAGTTCTATGGTCGTGTGTACTCGATCCAGAACTTACGGGAGAAAGCCTTCATCACACGGGAAGGGGTCTCTATGCTCGGTATCAGCGAGGCGGCGGAAGCGATCGGGTTCCGAACACAGGGCGTGCGGATCACGGTGGAGGAATTGGAAAAGGAATGTCCCCTACCCTGCATACTGCACTGGAACCAATGGCATTTCGTGGTTTGCTACAAGATAAAGAAAGGGAAGTTCTACATAGCGGACCCGGCGGCGGGACTTATCACCTATACTAAGGAGGAATTCAAGCGGTGCTGGGTCAGTACCAAGGTGGACGGACAGGATACCGGGACGGCGCTCTTGCTGGAACCGGGGCCGGAGTTCTACGGGATGGAGGACGAGGGGAGAGACAGGAAACGTAACCTCGGATTCTTTTTCCGATATATATCGCCCTACAGGCGGGAGATGGCACAGCTCGTGCTGGGCATGGTGACAGCCAGCGTACTGCAACTCATCCTGCCTTTCCTCACGCAGAGCCTGGTGGATATCGGTATACGGGACAACAATCTAGGTTTCATAACCTTGATCCTTATATCGCAATTGGTGATCTTTATCGCCAAGCTATCCGTGGACTTCATACGGAGCTGGATATTGCTGCACGTAAACACGAGGATCAATATCGCCTTGATCTCCGATTTCCTCGCCAAGCTGATGCGCCTGCCCTTGCATTTCTTCGATACCAAGATGGTGGGCGATATCATGCAGCGCATCGGAGACCATGACCGCGTCGAGGCTTTCATGACGGGGACATCCATCAATACGCTCTTCTCTTTCGTTAACTTCATCGTGTTCGGGTTCGTACTGGCCTATTACGACTGGACGATACTGGGACTCTTCTTGGTAGGTAACGGGTTATACGTGGCGTGGGTACTCGCCTTCATGAGATGGAGGAGGGAGCTGGACGTAAAGCGTTTCTCGCAGGCGGCCGGGGAGCAGAGCAACCTATTCCAGCTTATCACCGGAATGCAGGAGATCAAGCTCAATAATTGCGAGACCAAGATGCGCTGGAAATGGGAACGGATACAGGTAAAACTTTTCAAGATAGGGATCAAGGGATTGGCGTTACAACAATATCAGCAACTCGGGGCGGTCTTTTTCAACCAGACCACGAACATACTCATCTCCTTCATCGCCGCACGGGCCGTCGTGCAAGGGGATATGACGCTGGGTATGATGATGTCGGTGACCTACATCGTGGGGCAGCTCTCCTCACCGATCGAGCAATTGATCGATTTCTCACGGTCCTTGCAGGATGCGAAGATCAGTTTGGAGCGGCTCGGCGAGATACACGGGAAGGAGGACGAGGAACAGGCAGGCGGGATAAGGCTGAATGTTCTTCCCGATGACAGGACGCTACGGCTGGAAAACCTCAGCTTCAGCTATGACGGGGCGGACCGGGATTACGTGCTGGAGGATATCAACCTGTCGATACCCCATAACAGGGTGACCGCCATCGTGGGGGCCAGCGGAAGCGGGAAGACGACGATCGTGAAACTTCTGCTCGGTTTTTACAACCCCAACAAGGGGGATGTGAGGATCGGCGATACCTCCCTCAGGAACTTGAATCCCCACGTATGGCGTAGCAAGACCGGTTCGGTCATGCAGGATGGTTTTATCTTCTCGGATACGATCGCCAACAACATCGCCCCCGGCGAAGAGGTGGTGGACAAGGAACGCCTGCTGCATGCCGTGACGGTGGCGAATATCCGGGATTTCATCGATTCTCTCCCGTTGGGCTATAATACGAAGATCGGCATGGAGGGAAACGGAGTGAGCCAAGGGCAGAGGCAACGGATCCTGATCGCCCGGGCGGTGTACAAGAATCCCGACTTCATCTTCCTGGACGAGGCCACGAACGCCTTGGACGCAAACAACGAGCGGGAGATCATGGAGCAGTTGCACGCCTTCTACAAAGGACGGACGGTGGTGGTCGTGGCGCATCGACTAAGCACGGTACGTGACGCGGACAAGATCGTGGTGCTGGACAAGGGACGCATCGTGGAGGAAGGGACGCATCAGGAACTCACGGCCTTGCGGGGGACTTATTATAAGTTGGTGAAGAATCAGTTGGAGCTTGGGAATTGAGAATTGAAAATTGAAAATTAGTTGGAGAAGAGAAATAAGGACATAGAACTGAGGAGCGAGGAGGTACAGGAGGTGATGGGGCAAGTGCCGGCCTGGATCGTACGGTGGGGGATAACGCTGTTATTCCTCGTGGTCGTGACATTGCTGGTGGGAAGCTGTTTCTTCAAATATCCTGACGTGATCACGGCAGACATGACATTGACGGGGCAACATCCCGCGACGGCGGTAGTGACACGGGCAGCGGGAAAGATACAGGAGCTACTCGTCAGGGATAATCGCCCGGTAAGGCAGGGGGATTGGCTGGCGGTCATAGAGAATCACGCCGACACGGACGATGCCATCTATCTGGATAAGGCGTTGGAACGATCCGGAAGCGACGTGGATAGCCTGGACAAGGCATTATCAAAGTACAAGGAGCTATCGCTGGGTGATATGCAAGCGGCTTACTCGGGACTACTCTCGGCGCTCCATGCCTGCATCAATTACAGGGAGATCGATTATTATCCGCAAAAAATGACCTCCATCCGCAAACAGATAGCGTTGTATAAGGCTTACTATAACGAGACCGAACGGCAGCGGAAGACCCTCTCGGAGCAATTCGCCTTGACAAGGCGGCAATACGCCCGGGATTCATTATTGTATAGCCGGTCCGTGATTTCCTCCTACGAGCATGAGACCGCACGGGCTTCCCTGCTGCAAAGCCGTTATTCGCTGGAAGGGGCGGCAGCCTCGGCCGAGAATCTCCGGATACAGATCGGGGAGCAAGAGCAATCCTTGCTGGATCTGACGCTGGAGCGGAGCGAGAAAGAATTTACGCTACGGCAGGAATTACAGACCGCCCGGGAACAATTGCTGAACAGCATGAACGAGTGGAGGTTACGTTATTGCCTCATCGCCCCGGTAGGGGGTGTCGTGACTTTCACCAAGTACTGGAACGAGAACCAGTATATCCCATCCGGAGAGGTGGCTTTCACCGTCGTGCCGCAAGGCGAGAGCCGGCTAGTGGGGAAGGTGCGCATACCGATAGCACGCTCGGGAAAAGTCCGGAGAGGCCAGCGGGCGATCGTCCGTTTCTCCAATTTCCCGGATCAGGAGTTTGGCGTGGTAAACGGCGTGGTATCGAATATCTCATTGGTCCCCACCGACGAGTACTATACGGCGGATATTGATTTTCCAGAGGGTCTGAGAACCAATTACGGTATCGACCTGCCCGTCTCGCCCGAGACGCAAGCCTCCGCAGAGATCGTAACGGAAGAATTACGCCTGATCGAACGATTCTTCCTCCCGATCAAACGGATCGTGAAAGAAGGATTTTAGTGTAATATTATCCTTTCTTTCCTATGCGTTTATCACAGATGTCACGAGTGACAGAGTTCGCCGCAGACTATGTCATTCAACTTCTATTACAAATTCTTACAATTAAGATAGCTCCTTATGAAAAAATTTTATTTTATTACGCTTAGTTTTTGAAAAAACTTATTGTACCTTTGCCCTAATCACTCAATAAAGGTATAACCATGACAACTAAGTTCTTGCTCTCGTCCGATGACAATACTCGCAGTGGCCTTCTGAAAAAGAAGATCATACATTATTATATGGCCAATGGAGACGCTACTATAGCGGAGGTATGTAAAGAAATGAATCTCAGTATCCCCACCGTCACTAAGCTAATTAGCGAATTACAAGAGGACGGTTATATACTCGACTTTGGAAAACAAGAGACTAGCGGAGGGCGTAAACCTAGTATTTACGGGCTCAATCCCGTATCCGGCTATTTTGTGGGCGTAGATATACTGAAAGATCAACTGAATCTAGCCATATTAGATTTTAAAGGAGATAAGATCCGCATTGAGCAGAATATCCCTTATACACTCGAAAACACACCAGCCGCTTTAGACCATCTTTGCGAATGTATCAATGAATTTATAAACTCGTTGCCGATCCCAAGGGAAAAGATATTAAGCATTGGCATTAATATATCCGGACGGGTAAATCCTTTCGCCGGATATAGCTATAGCATTTTTTACTTTGAGGAGAAGCCCTTGTCTCAAATCCTTGAGGAAAAACTACATATAAAGATCTATATAGAGAATGACACCCGTTCCATGGCTTACGGCGAATATCTTCAAGGAGTCGTAAAAGGAGAAAAAAATATCCTATTCATCAATATATCTTGGGGATTAGGTATCGGTATCATCATAGACGGCAAGGTTTATTTCGGGAAATCAGGCTTCTCCGGAGAATTTGGGCACTTCAGCTTCTTCGAGAATGAGATTCTTTGCCATTGCGGTAAAAAAGGATGCCTCGAGACTGGAGCTTCCGGTTCTGCCCTATACCGTACCCTCCTTGAGCGGTATAAAGAGGGTAGCAACACCATATTGGCCAGTAAAATCGATGCCGGGGAATACATCGGGCTCTCTGACTTGATCGACGCTATTCAGAAAGAGGATATGCTATCTATTGAGATACTGGAGGAGATCGGTTTTAATCTAGGTAAAGGAATAGCCGGATTGATGAACATTTTCAATCCGGAACTGGTCGTACTGGGCGGCCCCTTGTCGCAGACGGGAGAATATTTAAGCCTACCTATTAAAAGTGCCGTCAGGAAGTACTCTTTGAACTTGGTAACCCGTGATACTCAGATCAAAGTATCCAAATTAGGTGAAAGAGCGGGTATATTAGGAGCCTGCCTGCTATCTCGATCTAAAATTCTAGGTATGATTTAATATGTATTTCAAAGGAATTAAATAAAAAATAAATAATTATTTCATTTTCTCGATAAAACACTACTATATTATTAAATTATTTTATTTATATTTGCATCATAATTAAAATTAGAGGTTAAAACTCATAAAAATAACGCAGGTATGGATAAAATTAAAGGACTGATCGATGCTCCCTTCACTCCGTTCCATGAGAACGGGGAAGTTAATTACGAGCCAATTGAAGCTTATGCGAAACTTCTTGTGAAAAACGGACTGAAAGGCGTGTTCATCAATGGTTCTTCCGGAGAAGGTTATATGCTGACAGAGGAAGAACGCATGAAATTGGCCGAGAAATGGATGGAAGCAGCTCCGGAAGGCTTTAAGGTAATTGTGCACGTAGGTAGCACATGCGTTAAGTCTAGTCGTAATTTGGCGGAACATGCTCAAAAGATCGGCGCTTGGGGTATTGGCGCTATGGCTACTCCTTTCCCTCGTATCGGTCGAATTGAGGAATTGGTAAAGTACTGCGAGGAGATCGCTTGCGGCGCTCCTGCCTTACCGTTTTACTACTATCATATCCCTGCGTTTAACAACGCTTTCCTCCCTATGCTGGATTTCTTAAAAGCAGTAGACGGGCATATCCCTAATTTCGCCGGTATCAAATATACATACGAGAGCTTATACGAATACAATCAATGTCGTTTATACAAGGATGGTAAATTCGACATGTTGCACGGACAGGATGAAACGATTCTTCCTTGCCTTGCGATGGGTGGAGCGCAAGGAGGTATCGGTGGTACCACAAACTATAACGGAAAAGAATTAACCGGTATCCTAGAGGCTTGGGCAGCCGGTGACTTAGAGACAGCTCGCGAGAGACAAAACTTCTCTCAGGAGGTTATTAACGTTATCTGCAATTACCGTGGTAATATCGTCGGAGGAAAACGCATCATGAAATTGATCGGATTAGATCTCGGCAAGAACCGTACCCCGTTCCGGAATATGACGGACGAAGAAGAGGCCGCGATGAAAGCGGAATTAGAAGCTATCAATTTCTTTGAAAGATGTAATAAATTCTAAGGTATGGCAGCGTTTGACAATTTATCTAATCCATCGGAATATCTAGCTTATTGGGGCAAGACCTATCGGAATGAGCTTCTTTCCAATATTCTTCCTTTTTGGATGAAATACGGACTGGACAAAGAGAACGGCGGTTACTTTACTTGCGTAGACCGGGATGGTACTCTGATGGACTCCACTAAATCCGTTTGGTTCCAAGGACGATTCGCCTTTATCTTGGCATATGCCTATAATCACATTGAGAAGAACGAAGAATGGCTGAGAGCCTGTAAAAACGGTATCGATTTCATCGAGAAACATTGTTTTGATACGGACGGACGTATGTTCTTCGAGGTGACAGCGACAGGCATCCCTGTACGTAAACGCCGTTACGTATTCTCCGAGACTTTCGCGGCGATCGCTATGGCCCACTATGCATTGGCATCAGGTGACAAAGGCTATGCCGAGAAGGCCGTGAACTTATTCAAGCAAGTATTGCACTATAAGAATACCCCGGGATTATTGGAGCCTAAATTTCGTGAAGGTCTCGTGGCGAAAGGCCATTCTTTCTGCATGATACTGATCGATACGGCGGCACGCATCCGTGAGGCCATAAACGATCCCATACTTACACAACAAATCGATGATTCCATAGCCGAGCTACGCCGTGATTTCATGCATCCCGAATTCAAGGCTATCTTGGAGACAGTAGGACCCAACGGTGAGTTTATCGACTCTATCGCCGGGCGTACCATCAATCCCGGCCACTCCATCGAGACCGCATGGTTTATCTTGGAAGAGGCCAAATACCGAGGATGGGACCCCCAACTAAAAGAGATGGGCTTACAAATCCTCAACTGGTCTTGGGACTGGGGCTGGGATAAGACGTACGGCGGAATCAACTATTTCAAGGATTGCAAAAACTTCCCTCCCCAAGAGTATTGGCACGACATGAAGTTCTGGTGGCCACAATGCGAGGCGGTTATCGCTACGCTTTACGCCTACCAAGCGACTGGTGACGCCAAATATCTCGAAATGCACAAACTAATAAACGATTACACATTTAATCATCTCCCCGACAAAGAATATGGGGAATGGTATGGCTACCTACACTTCGATGGTAGTCTCTCTCAATCTGCCAAAGGCAATCTATTCAAAGGTCCGTTCCACATTCCTAGAATGCTTCTCAAATGTAGTTTACTCTGCGACGAAATTCTTTCTAAATAACTTTATCTAAAATACTGAAAATTGGTCAATTGACATCAGGGGTCACAACCGTGGCTCCTGATGTTTCTAAGGCTTTGTTTTCCTTTTTATTTTCCTCAATCAAATGAAAAATAAGAAATTATATCCTTGGATCGTAGTCGGTTTACTATGGGTTGTCGCCTTACTGAACTATATGGATCGCCAGATGCTATCAACCATGAAATCAGCTATGATGGTGGATATCGTGGAACTAGAGTCTGCGGCGAACTTCGGACGTTTGATGGCGGTCTTCCTCTGGATCTACGGATTCATGAGCCCTGTAGCCGGTATGGTGGCAGACAGGGTAAACAGGAAGTGGCTAATCGTGGGTAGCTTATTTGTCTGGTCCTTCGTGACTTTGATGATGGGGTATTGCACGGATTTCAATCAGATCTATTACCTACGTGCCTTGATGGGGGTCAGTGAGGCCCTGTATATTCCTGCCGGATTATCGCTTATCACAGATTATCACCAAGAGAAAACACGGTCATTAGCCGTAGGTATCCATATGACAGGTCTATACGTAGGCCAAGCCTTGGGAGGATTCGGAGCTACGGTGGCCAGCGCTTATACGTGGGAAACGACTTTCCATTGGTTTGGTATCATCGGCATCGCTTATAGCGTGGTCTTGATCATCTTCTTACACGATAAGAAAGATCATGTCGAACAAGCCGTAAAACTGGAAAATTATCCGAAAGAGAATCCGATTTCCGGTGCGTTTAAAGGATTAGGGATGTTATTCACGAACATCGCTTTTTGGATCATTCTTCTTTATTTCGCCACGCCGAGCTTACCGGGTTGGGCGACAAAGAACTGGCTCCCTACCCTATTCGCTGAAAATCTCTCGTTGGATATGTCCGAGGCCGGTCCGTTATCTACATTCACGATCGCTATCTCTTCCTTTATAGGGGTAATCGCCGGAGGTATTTTATCCGATAAATGGATCCAGCGGAATGTCCGGGGACGTGTATACACAGGCGCCATTGGTTTGGCATTAACGATACCCTCTCTCCTATTACTAGGATTTGGGCACAACTTCCCGATGATTATCGGCGGTGGTCTTTGCTTCGGTATCGGTTATGGTATATTCGACGCCAATAATATGCCTATCCTTTGCCAATTCATCTCCCCCCGTTATCGGGCTACAGCCTATGGAATTATGAATATGACCGGTGTATTTGCCGGAGCCGCCATCACGGATATACTAGGAAAATCTACCGACGCTGGTAATCTTGGCCATGACTTCGCCATGCTAGCCGGATTGGTACTCATCGCACTTTTAATCCAAGTGATCTTCTTACGTCCGAAAGTCGCTAATATGACCGACGAATGCTAATTAATCTCATCCAATAAACTAAATAAACAACAAAAAAGTAATTCATTATGAAGAAGAATCTACTGCTCTTAATGCTCGCGCTCCTACTTCCGGCATTTATGTACGGACAAGAGCAGACAGTCTCCGGAACAGTGCTGGATACCTACAACATGGGTGTCCCCGGTGCGTCTATCGTTGAAAAAGGCACGACAAATGGAACGATTACCGATTTCGACGGTAATTACACTCTCACCGTATCCAACAAGAACGCCACATTAGTATTTTCTTTCATTGGGTACAAGACACAAGAAGTTCCAGTAGCCGGAAAGGCCAAAGTAGACGTGATCCTACAAGAAAACGCCGAACAGCTAGACGAAGTAGTGGTAACCGGTTACGGTGGCTCACAAAAGAGAGCGACCTTGACAACCTCTATCTCTAAATTGGATAACGCCGTACTGGAAAATGCAGCGATGTCTAACGCCGGACAATCCTTGCAAGGAACCGTATCTGGTTTGCGCGTCGTAAACACGACCGGTCAGCCGGGAGCAAACCCAAATATCGTACTTCGTGGCGGAGCTACCATAACAGGTAAGGATAATGGCGCATTGGTCGTTGTAGATGGTATCGTGCGCAACTCATTGGCCGACATCAACCCCTCCGACATCGAGTCTATCCAAGTATTGAAAGACGCAGCCTCAACCGCTATCTACGGTGCCCGTGCCAATGGTGGCGTAATCTTGGTTACCACGAAACGTGGTAAAGAAGGATCCGCTTCCGTCTCTTACAAGTTCAAGGGAGGTGCCAACTTTGCTCGCACAGGTTATGATTACTTAAACGCTCACGATTATATTTACTACAATCGCTTAGGATACCAAAGAACTGGACGTTCAGGCATGGATAACCAAATGGGATACGGTATCGGGAATGACCTATTTGATATCCGTTATTTGGATGACAGTACCAAAGGCCTCTTGGCAGAAGGTTGGCAACAAATGCAAGACCCAACCGATCCGAATAAACAAATCTTATTCAAGGATTACTCAGGGCAAATGAAAGACGCAGCCTTCCAAGACCCTTCTTTCACGCAAGATCATTATATCAATATCACAGGAGGTAACGACAAAGGTACATTCGCAGCCAGCTTAGGTTACTACAAAGAAGACGGTCTCATTAAGGGAACCAGCTACGAGCGTTTCTCCGGGACATTCAATGGATCCTATAAGATATTTCCGATCTTGACAGTCAACGCTGGAACGACTTATACATGGTCTCGCCAGCCGGGTCTTTGGATCGGATCATATGAGTTCTTCTATCGCACAATGAGCCAACGCCCTACATGGAACCCATACATGGAAGACGGATCTCCCGCTTCAGGCTTCGGCACGGGTGATGGAAACCCTCTTTACTACAAAGATAAATTAACGAATACGAATGGAACCCGCCGCTCTACCTATAATATCGGTTTTGATCTAGAGATCATCCCGAAGAAATTAATCTTGAAAGAGAATAGCGCCCTATACCACGTAGACGATCAAACAGATAAGTTCGAGAAATCTTACCAACAACAAAACGCCACTAGCCCGAATCTTACCCGTAAGGCTGAGGCCAAATATATAAAGCAGAACCAACAGCAACATAGTGTTACTTTGACGTACACAGACACATTCAAAGAAAAACACAATCTGGAGGCAATGCTTGGTGGCGAGTATTTCAATTGGCATCAATATACGCTGAACGCAAGGACCGAAAATTCTCCGTCGGATGACATCCCTACTTTGAACGCTGGTAGTAATCGTACCTATACCTATAGCTACAAGGAAGGCTATCGTATCCTTTCTGGCTTTGCCCGTGTAAACTATAACTACAATTACAAATACCTGTTATCGGTCGTAGCTCGTTATGACGGAATCTCCAAGTTAAGCGATAACCGTTGGGGCTTCTTCCCGGGTATCTCCGCTGGTTGGAATATCATGGAAGAGGAGTTCTTTAAGGAATCGAAGTTGGTAGATGTGATCTCTAACCTGAAGCCTCGTATCAGCTACGGCGTGAACGGTAACGTAAACGGATTAGGATACTACGACGTATATGGCAGCTATGGGCAGAAAGACGCGAACGGATCGATCATAACAAACTATGATGGCTCTGTAGGTTTCTATAATGACAAATTGGTAAACGGTGGATTACGTTGGGAGCAAAGTAAATCTTTCGAAGTAGGTTTGGATATAGGATTCTTCAACAATCGCTTGAGCTTTATCCTAGACTATTATAATCGTACGACTTCCGATTTATTGACAGATTTGGATTTACCCAATTACACTGGTTTCAACAGCATCAAAACCAACTTGGGAACTTTACGTAACCAAGGTTTCGAGATGGAAGTAAAAGCGAATATCCTAAACAACGTAAACGGATTCAGTTGGGATGTATCAGCAAACTTATCTACGGTAGCGAACAAGATTGTCAAGCTTCCGGCCAATGGGAACGAAAATAACCGCCAAGGAGGTTACCAAGTATACGACCCGCAAAAGGGTGAAGTCGTATGGGTTGGCGGAAAACAAGAAGGTGGTAAGCTGGGTGATTTATTTGCCTTCAAGCAAGATCATATCTTCAAGGATTGGGATGACGTGAAAGCGAATGCCAATAACCGCTACGACGCAATTGGAGAATTGTATGGCCCCGCCGCATGGGAAGCTTTAAAGGATAAGGCAGGTAAGCAACCGATCGAGCCGGGTGACGTTTGTTGGGCCGACTTGAACAATGATGGCGTAATCAACAATCTAGACCGCGTGAAAGTAGGTAATCTTTTCCCGACAGTAACCGGTGGTTTCTCCACGACATTAGGCTATAAAGATTTCTCTTTATACGCTCGTTTTGATTATGCGTTAGGGCATACGCTGTATAACGACTTAGCCGCACGTTCACTTGGACAATATCAAGGTTCGTTTAACATCATCGATATGGTGAAAGACAGTTGGTCGGAGACAAACCAGGATACGGATATACCTAAGTTCTACTATGCCGATCAGTTGAGCAAGAAGAATATTACTCGCTCCAACAATGGTTTGACAGCAGTTGACAACAACAGCTCCCGCTTCTACGAAAAGGGTGATTATCTAGCTTTACGTGAAATCACATTGACTTGGAACCTACCAAAGAAATGGATTAACAAAGCCTTGATGAGCAATGCCTCTGTTTATGTAACCGGACAAAACTTGTTCTACATCACAGGATATACCGGTGTATCTCCGGAACCGGCGGTAGATACTACCTATGGTCAAGGTCTTGATAACGGTAGATACCCAACTCCTAAAACGGTTCTTCTTGGTTTATCCGTAACATTTTAGTCAAACCCATTAAAAAAGACAGACATTTATGAAAAAGATAATTATAGCCATGATGGCAGCAGTCTCATTACTGAATTTCAGCGGATGCGACTCCTTGGACATGGAACCCGTAAGTAGTATTTCCGACGCAAACTATTGGAAATCCCCGGACCAGTTTAAGGCATTCAACATAGGTTTACACGGATTGCTCCGTTCACAATCCAGTTATAACATATTCGTATTGGGCGAACCTCGCTCGGACATCTACGGAGATCAGCCATTCGGAGGCGAGGCTACCCAAGGCGTAGAGCGTTTCTCATACAATACGATCAACGCAGAGTTTACAGGAATCAGCAACTTCGCTAATTTTTATACGACACTGAACCAAATCAACTTGATGATCCGTAGAACGAACGAGACCGATTTATTAGGCGAGGCCGAAAAGAACTATTACTTAGGGCAGGCTTACGGTTTACGCGCCTATATCTATTTCCATTTGTTACGCTCTTGGGGAGACGTTATCATTACTACGGAGCCAACCTTAGGTAGCGAATTGGATATCTCTCACCTTGATAAGGCCGCTTCTCCAGCGAGTGAGGTGATGGATCTGATCAAGAAGGATATCGATGCCTCGGAAAAAGCTTTTGGCGGAGATTATTCTTATAAACAAGGAAAGTGTTATTGGTCTAAACCCGCTACCTTGATGCTGAAAGGTGAGGTTTATCTATGGAGCGGACGCCAGATGGGTGGCGGCACGGGCGATTATACCGTAGCCAAGACAGCCTTGCAAGATCTTCAACAAAACGGCAACTTAAAGCTGCAAGAGAAATTCACGGACGTTTTCTCTTTCAACAATAAGGAGAACAGCGAGATGATCTTTGCGCTCCATAGTGGTAAAGAGGATGATTTCATGATGTGGAGAGACTATAACTGGCGTAACAATATGGTACCTCAACGTGAGTACATGGCAGGCTACTGTGACGAGACAGGAACTCCATTCCTTGAAATACTGGGATACAACCTACAAGGCTTAATGCGCTACCAAGTAAAGAAAGATCATTACCTAAAATCATTCCGCGAAGGTGATACCCGCTTGAAAGGTACCTTGAAGGCGGTTTACAAAAAGCACGAAGACGGAACCTTGGAATATATCGCACCAATCCAATACAAGTTCCAAGGAACCACCTTGGAAGGTAGCAACGAAAGAAGTTGGTACGATGATTATCCTATCTATCGCTATGCGGATGCCTTGCTATTATTAGCCGAGGCTAAGGCCTTGCTCGGAGAAGATCCTTCTACAGAGATCAACGCCGTTCGCGAGCGTGCTTATGGTTCCGAATATTTTAACGCACATAAGAACGAGGTGGCTTATCCGAATGACAAAGGAAGTTTCTATAACGATAACCCGTTTGAGGCGGGCGACGAGAATGTGATGGAAGCTATCCTTAAAGAGAGACTTCGCGAGTTCTTCTTTGAGGGTAAACGTTGGTACGACTTGAGACGCTTCGGTAAGGATTATGTATTAAAATATACCACAGCACAAGAATCACGTTTATTATGGCCGATCAATGAAGGGGCATTGACAAACAATCCCGCATTGAAACAGACTCCCGGATACTAATCGTACATAGGTTTAAGGCGATTGGATATAACTAGGTTTTTGGCACGAATTCCAAAGGGGCTTTGTTCATATGAATGAATATCGCTACCTTTGGAATTCACATATCTATTAATTTCAACCTACAAACAAAAAACATCATGAAAAAAACTTTCCTGTATTTCTGCCTTCTTTTCATCGTACAAACGGCTTTTGCGGCAGACAGTCTTTATGTGCGAGAGCAACAAATCCCCATCTTGATAGACCGGATCGACAATGTACTTTACGAGATGCGGATACCGGCCCAAAAAGGGGATGTATTAAACGAGATCACGATACAGATCGGAGACAATGTCAACCTGTCGGACATCCAAGCGATACGTCTATTTTATAGCGGAGTGGAAGCTCCTTCCCGCAAAGGGGAACATTTCAGTCCCGTTACGTACATATCCAGCCATATACCGGGAAATACCCGTAAGGCTCTTGAATCTTATTCCGTACGGCAAGATGAGGTTACCGCCCCCTTGTCGCGCACGGTAAAACTAACCTCTAAGCAACCGATGCTTAAAGGCATCAACTATTTCTGGGTAAGTATCCAGATGAAGCCTGAGACTTCCTTATTGGCAAAAGTAGCGACCACGATACCTAACGCCCAGATCAACAACAAACCGATCGACATCACTTGGAAAGGAAAGGTGGACGAACGCCATGTAGGTATCGGCGTACGCCAAGCCGGGGATGACGGATCGGCGGCCTTCCGCATCCCGGGATTAGTGACGACGAATAACGGAACATTACTCGGAGTCTACGATATTCGCTATAATAGCAGCGTGGACCTGCAAGAGAAAATCGATATCGGAGTAAGCCGCAGTACCGATAAGGGACAAACTTGGGAACCGATGCGAGTAGCCATGACTTTCAAACAAACGGATGGCCTGCCCCACGGACAAAACGGCGTGGGAGACCCATCGATCTTGGTAGACGAAAAGACCAATACGATCTGTGTAGTAGCCGCATGGACGCATGGTATGGGTAACGAACGGGCTTGGTGGAACTCCATGCCGGGAATGACACCGGACGAGACCGCCCAACTTATGCTCGTGAAAAGTGAGGACGATGGTAAGACGTGGAGCGAACCGATCAACATCACGTCTCAAGTAAAAGACCCGTCTTGGTATTTCCTATTGCAAGGCCCGGGACGAGGCATCACGATGCAAGACGGTACCTTGGTCTTCCCGATCCAGTTTATCGACGCTACCCGTGTGCCCAACGCCGGCATTATGTATAGCAAAGACCGCGGGAAAACATGGCACCTGCATAACTTAGCCCGCACGAATACCACGGAGGCACAAGTTGCCGAGGTAGAGCCGGGCGTATTGATGCTAAATATGCGCGATAACCGGGGCGGTAGCCGTGCCGTAGCCACGACAAAAGATTTAGGCAAGACATGGACAGAGCATCCTTCCAGCCGCAGTGCCTTGCAGGAACCCGTTTGTATGGCCAGCTTGATCAAGGTAAACGCCAAAGACAACATCACCGGCAAAGACCTTTTACTCTTCTCCAACCCGAATACGACAAAAGGGCGTAATCATATCACGATCAAGGCGAGTCTGGACGGCGGACTTACTTGGCCTACGGAACATCAAGTCTTATTAGACGAGGCCGAGGGCTGGGGATATTCCTGTCTCTCCATGATCGATAAGGAAACGGTTGGAATCTTCTACGAGTCAAGTGTGGCGCATATGACCTTCCAAGCCGTTAAGCTAACGGATCTTATTCCTTAGAGAAACAATCTATGAGATCAATACTGAATCTTATTCTTATTGTATATATAGGCATTTCCGGGTCTTTACAGGCCCGGAATCCTGTTTTATTGCCCTTGCCCCAAAAATATGTCCGGACAAACGCTTCGTTCCATCCGAAGGAAATCGCGGTTTCTTCCGAAGGGAAACTCCGTTTCATCCTAATGGAATTCTTGGAGGAGCTGCCGGTAAGCGTCCAACCGGATAGCCGATACAAGATAGAGGTTTCCTTGGTTGACAAATTGGACGGAATCCCCCTCAACTCCGAGGAGGCTTATCAACTAAGCGTCTCTTCCCGGGGGATAACCATCCGGGCGGTATCCGAGCAAGGAGCTTATTGGGCGATACAAACCTTGCGCCAACTGACCGAGCGGCAAGGAAAGCGATATTCCATCCAAGGCTGCGAGATCACCGACTGGCCCGCTTTCCGCATACGAGGATTCATGCAAGACGTGGGGCGGAGCTATATCTCCATGAAAGAACTGAAACGGGAGATCGAGGTACTTTCCCGCTACAAGATGAACGTATTTCATTGGCATCTCACGGAGAACCAAGCTTGGCGTCTGGAGAGCAAGATCTTTCCGATGCTGAACGACAGCTGCAATATGAGCCGTATGCCCGGAAAATATTACACGATCGAGGAGGCAAAGGAGCTGGTTCGCTTTTGCAAGGAGCATAACGTACTATTGATCCCGGAGATCGATATGCCGGGGCATAGCGACGCTTTCATCCGGGCGTTCCGTCATGATATGCAGAGCAAGGAGGGTATGGCGATCTTAAAACTATTGATGGACGAGGTTTGCGAGGTATTCGAGGAGGTTCCTTACTTACATATCGGTACGGACGAGGTAAAGTTTACCAATCCAAAGTTCGTACCCGAGATGGTCGCTTATATCCGTGCGAAAGGGAAACAAGTGATCTCTTGGAACCCGGGATGGAAGTACAAGCCGGGTGAGATCGACATGGAGCAAATGTGGAGTTACCGGGGAAAAGCGCAACCGGGCATTCCCGCGATCGACTCCCGTTTCCATTATATCAACCATTTTGATACGTTCGCCGACTTAATCGCCTTGTACACCAGCCGTATTTACAATGAACCGCAAGGAAGCCATGATTTGGCGGGTACGATCCTTGCCGTATGGCACGACCGGGTCGTACAGCCGGAGGACAAATTGATCCGGGAGAATAATTTGTATCCGAATCTATTAGCGATCGCCGAACGTTCTTGGTTGGGCGGCGGCTATCAATATTTCGATAAGAACGGAACGATGCTGCCTATCGATCCCGATAACGAGGAGCATAAGGCATTTGTCGATTTTGAGCGGCGGATGTTATGGCATAAAGAACATCATTTCCAAGGATACCCGTTCGCCTACGTCAAGCAAACCAACGTGAGATGGCGTATCACCGACCCTTTCCCGAATGATGGGGAACTGACCCGCTCTTTCCCTCCGGAAAAGGCGCTTCAGACGCAATATACCTATGAAGGGAAAAGCTACGGCACGCACGACGCCATCGGTGCCGGAATCTACCTGCGCCATGTCTGGGGACCGCTGGTTCCCGGTGTCTATAAGGACCCGCAGCCGAATCATACCGCTTACGCATGGACTTGGATCTATTCGCCCAAGACGCAAGACGTAGGGGCGTGGATCGAATTCCAGAATTACGGGCGCTCGGAGATGGATCTTCCTCCCTCACAAGGGAAATGGGATTATAAAGAGAGCCGTATCTGGGTAAATGATCAAGAGATAACGCCCCCCGTATGGACCGCTACCCACCGGGAGAAGTCCAATGAGATCCCACTGGGGAACGAGAACTGCGTAAGCCGTAAACCAACCCCGGTCCATCTGGAAAAAGGCTGGAACAAGGTGTTCATGAAGCTTCCGGTCGGTACGTTCAATACCCCCGAGGTCCGTCTGGTGAAATGGATGTTTACGTTCGTTTGCGTCACCCCGGATGGAGAGAAAGCGGTGGAAGGACTGGTTTACTCTCCGGATAAACAACTTAAATAACGTCTAATTCGGTTGAACGAAATGAGAAAAATAATAGGAATCTTATCCATCTTCCTCGCTTTCGCTCTCATGGGGCAAGCGCAAAGAATCAAGGTGGCTTGCGTAGGTAATAGCGTGACCTACGGCTACGGAATCGAGAACAGGGAAACAAACTGCTACCCGGCCCAATTGCAACAGATGCTTGGAGATGCCTACGAAGTGGAGAACTTCGGGCATAGCGGGGCTACTTTATTAAACAAGGGATATCGTCCTTATACCCAACAAGAGGCGTATCAAAAGGCACTGAGGTTTGCCGGGGATTACGTGATCATCCATCTGGGATTGAACGATACGGACCCTCGGGCATGGCCGAATTACCGGGACGATTTCGTCCGGGACTATCTTTCCTTGATCGAATCCTTCCGGAAAGCCAATCCGAAATGCAAGGTATGGGTTTGCCGTATGACTCCGATATCTCACCGCCATCCTCGTTTTAAATCCGGTACAAGAGACTGGTACTGGATGGAGCAAGCGCTTATCGAAGAAATCGCCCGGATAGCCGGCGCGACCTTGGTCGATTTGCAGGAAGGATTATACGACCGTCCGGATCTATTGCCCGACGCATTGCATCCCAACGCTGAAGGTGCCGGTATCTTGGCCCGCACCGTTTATGGGGCGCTAACCGGAGATTACGGAGGATTACAGCTTCCGGCCATCTATTCGGACCGGATGGTCTTGCAACGGGATCAACCGCTTCCTATATCTGGCATCGCCAACCAAGGGGAGAAGGTAACCGTTACCCTCGCCGGACAAAGGAAGGAAACCGTAGCCGGTACGAACGGGAAATGGACTGTCACGCTCGACCCCTTGCGGGTAAGCGGGAAATCCTATACCTTAACGGTTTCTACCCCCAGCCGCACGCTGAACTATCGGGATGTAGTAGCCGGGGAAGTCTGGCTATGCTCCGGACAATCCAACATGGCGTTCCGGGTAAACGAGAGCGTAAAGGAAGAACAACAGCAACAATTGGATTACGCGAAACAACACTCGCAAATCCGTTTATTCGACCTAAAGCCCCGCTGGGAGACCTACGCCGTGGAATGGGACGCTTCCGTACTGGATTCATTGAACCGCCTGCAATATTACCACGACGCCCAATGGGAAGTATGCGACACGCAGAATACCGCACGCTTCTCGGCCATAGGATTTGCCTTCGGGCGTATGCTGACCGATAGCTTACAAGTACCCGTAGGATTGATATTGAACGCTGTTGGCGGCTCGCCTACGGAGGCATGGATCGACCGGAAAACACTGGAATTCGAGTTTCCGGATATCTTACAGGATTGGACGAAGAACGACTTTATCCAAGATTGGGTACGTGAACGGGCGGCCTTAAACATCAAGCAAGCGTCCAACCCGCTCCAACGCCATCCGTATGAGCCTTGTTATCTGTTCGAGGCGGGTATCCAACCCCTTCATCGATATCCCATCAAAGGGATTATTTGGTACCAAGGAGAATCGAACGCCCATAATATGGAAGTACACGAACGATTATTCCCGCTATTGGTGAACAGCTGGCGCCAGAATTGGAACGCAGACCTGCCTTTCTACTATGTCCAACTATCCAGCATAGACCGCCCGAGTTGGACTTGGTTCAGGGACAGCCAACGCCGTCTGGCGCAAACCGTATCGAATACGGGTATGGCCGTTAGTAGCGATCGCGGGGATTCTTTAAACGTTCACCCTACCCGAAAAAAAGAGATTGGCGAACGACTGGCACATTGGGCCTTGAACAAGACCTACGGACATAACGTAATCCCATCCGGCCCTTTGTTCCGCAGCGCAACGTTTACCGATAACGCCGCCTATATCACTTTCGATTACGCAAAGGGCTTGACAACTTCCGATGGGGACCCCATCCGTACATTCGAGATCGCCGAGCGGGAAGGACTTTACTATCCGGCGCAAGCCGTGGTAGAGAACGGGAAAGTAAAGGTGTGGAACGATCAAGTGACTCACCCGAAGCTGGTACGCTACGGCTGGCAACCCTTCACGAGAGCGAATCTTGTAAACGAGGCGGGCATGCCGGCCTCTACGTTCCGGGCTATAAAAGAATAAGCTATGCATAATAAACAACAAATCACCGGCTGGCTGTTCCTCCTGCTACTCTGCGTAGCGGGAGGCGGCCAGCCTGTATCTAAAAAACAGAACACCATGATAAACTGGACAAAATTACCGGATCTACCGGGAGCAGCCGATACGGCCTCCCTTGGCGTTTCCGCCCCATTCGCCGGCATCCATAACGGCGTATTGATCGTTGCCGGAGGTTGCAACTTTCCGGACAAACCCGTCACCGAGGGAGGAGCCAAGCGATATTATAGCGAGATATTCGTCCTTCTTCCCGAAGGCTGGAAAGAGATCGACCGACTGCCTCTTCCTGTCGCCTACGGCGCTACGGTTTCCACCCCGGAAGGTATCGTTTGCATCGGAGGAAACAACAGTGATTCTTCCTTGGTCGAGGTCTCCCGCATCTCCTATAACCCCACGAAAGGAGAGGTAGCGGTTTGCGCCTTACCCTCCTTACCGTCTCCAATGGATAATCTCTCGGCCGCTTTTACCGGACAGGAGATTTACGTAGCAGGTGGAAATGAGAACGGACAACCCTGCCATACCTTCTTACGCCTCAACCTAGCGAATATCGAAAAGGGATGGGAACAACTACCGGACTTCCCGGGAGCAGCCCGTGTACAACCGGTATTAGCGGCCGGAGAAAGTCCCAACGGCACACGTATCTATCTAGCCGGAGGCTTCCAGCCCATCCTAAACGAAGAGGAACCGATCGTCCCGACAGATGTATTGGTATTCGACCCGGCAACTTTTACCTGGCAACAAGAGACCGTTCTTCCCCCGTTTAAGGACGGAGCGAACCGTACCCTAACAGGAGGCTGTGCCGTGACTTTCCAAACGGATAAAATCTTATTTATGGGAGGTGTGAACTACGATTGTTTCCTAGCCGCCATCGCCCGACCGATCCATTTAGCGAAAGCGGAGGCGGCGCGAGATTCAGCGGCCATTACCCGCCTGCAAGCGGAAGCCAAGGCCTATATGCACCATCCGGTAGAATGGTACCGATTCAATACCACCTTACTTCAATACGACCTATCCACGAAAGCATGGAGCGATCTGGGCGAATATGAGCAGTTGGCCCGTGCCGGAGCGGGAGCGGTTATCCAAGACAACCGGTTAACTATCATCAACGGAGAATTGAAACCGGGTATCCGCACGCCGCAAGTGAATCAAGCGAAATTATAATAGGGATTTAGTGGGATCGCTGGTAAGTTTGCCAACGATCCCTGTTTACTTTTCCCACCCGATTTTCAGTATCCGGAGTCTATTTAGAGCATACGTATCCCAAGGCAAATCCTAGACAATAAGCACGTAAATAATGTTCTTATATAAATCACTGAACATAAACAACTTAAAAAGACAATTATACTTTCTGCGAAACACGTACGTGTTTTTGGAAAAAGTCGTACATGTTTTTCGGGAAACACGTACATGTTTTTACTGAATCACACGACAGGAAACAAGAGCGTATATGGAAATATACAATAAGCCTACCTTATCATCAGATCTGAACAGTATTTCTTCCTAATCTCTATTTCACAGGTATTTTGGCACAGTTACCTTGAATAAATCTTGATTATCCAACTTTTAATATTATCTTTGTTCTTAGAGCGCATTAACATAACTATCTAAACATACTAAATACATGAAAACCATCATCGCATTATTAATAGAGCAATCCGTTAACGTTATAGACTCCTTAAATAAAGGACTACGATTAACACCCGAAGAACAACTATTTTTTTGTGAACACTTCGAACGTGAAGAAATCAAGAAAAACGAGTTTACCATAAGAATCGGTGATTACGAAAAATATCTTTATTTCATAGAAAGTGGTATCCTACGTTATTGGACTGCACAAGAATATGGTGATCCGGACAAAGAAATCACCTTTTGGTTTTCTTTCCCGGGCGAATTCGCCAACTCGTACTTTTCCCTTAAAGAAAATCAGCCATCACTCATACATATACAAGCATTGACAGACTGTGTAATCTGGAAATTATCGAAGCTAGACTTAGCTGATTTATATCAAACCTCCCTAAACATAAATAAGATTGCAAGAATTGTTCTCGAAGATGCTTTATGCCGGAAAATAACAAGAGAGACCTTGCTACTTGGTTCCTCCGCCGAAGCTATTTATGAGGATCTTATAACCAAAGAAAAAGAACTAATTAATAATATACCATTAAAATATTTGGCATCTTACATAGGAGTCACCCCCCAAAGATTAAGTCAAATAAGGAGAAAAGTTCATTAATAAGGCAACTTATTTTTCGTTCCACTTTTGCGTTAGAGAATGATAATGGAGAATCTGTTATGTTTAATCTTCTTTATAAAGTAAGAAACCTAAGTAAATAATTAAAATAGTTTCATTTCATAATATAATAACTGTCAATAATTTTGTCAAATTAAAAGAGAGGGGTTTATATGCAAAACGAATTTGACAACATGACATTAAAAGACTTCGAAAATAGAGGTCAAGACTTATTAACCAGAGCAAAACAGGTTGATGATTATATATCATATAGACATAAAATCCAGCACTTACCTTATCGTGTCATCTCTTTGACCGGTTCTAGTGCCCATATGAAAGTGGTCGATCCATATTCAAATAAAGAAAAAGAAATGATCAGTTTCGTATCTAATGACTATCTAGGTCTATCGCATCACCCGGAAGTAATAAAAGCAGGTATTGACGCACTTGAACAATATGGAGCTGGAGCTGGGGCCAGTCCTTTGATCGGAGGACACAATTTCTTGCATGAGCAGTTAGAACAAGAGATCGCTCATTTCTTGAAAAATGAGTATGCGATAACCTATACATCCGGATACGCCGCAAATTGCAGCACATTACTGGCCATGATGGGTAAAGAAGATATCGCAATCATGGATATGTTTACTCATGCGAGTGTATTTGACGGTTGTTTATGTACCAATACAAAGAGATTCCTTCACAACAACATTGATTCTTTAGTACATGTCTTAAACAACTCAAAGAACTTCAAAAATCGCTTTGTAATTATTGATGGCGTTTACTCCCAAGATGGGGATATCGCCTTTCTTGATCAAATTTATGCCGTATGTAAAGAGCATGACGCATTTCTCATTGTTGATGACGCTCATGGTATTGGTGTATTAGGCAAAACAGGCCGAGGAATTATTGAAGATTATGGTCTTCTCGACAAAGTAGACATGATAACCGGAACATTCAGTAAAGCTTTCGGATGCGTGGGAGGTTATGCCATAGCAAGAAAAGAGATCATAACTTTACTCAGATATTATTCAAGACAAAATATATTTTCCGCCGCCGCTACACCTCAAACCGCCGCATCCGCAATAAAAGCCATCCAACTGATTGACCAAGAACCCCAATGGAGAAATACATTAGCCGAAAATATCGAATATTTTAAAACCGGACTTGAAACCCTAGGTCTTGATTATGGTAATACCGAATCAGCTATATTCCCCGTAATGGTACGTAATGAACACAATGTGAAAGAAGCAGCTCGCATACTATTTGAGCAAGGAATATATGTAAACCCAATCAGTTATCCAGCTGTACCGGAAAAATTATCCCGTCTTCGCTTTAGCTTAACAGCTATGCATACAAAGGAGGAGTTGGATAAGACATTTAGTATCCTTGAAAACATTAAAGAAACACATAAGTTATTAGCACAAAAATTACAATAAGCAGAAAGTCTACCTCTATTAACTATAGATCATAATATATTCATAGAATAACAAAACTAATTAAAATTTATTCATCATCATATTATAAACGAAGTAATACCTTTGTGTAGGTAAAACAAATACAAATTTCACAAATTAAATCAAACGGAAATGAAGAGATTAATTTTCACACTACTTGTTATGGCTTTAGTAACAGGCTGTTCATCTGATGACATGTTAAATGACATACAGAACAATACTAAAAATAAAGCAGACAATGTCTATGATTTACAAAAATCAAAAATGGAAGCCATGAGCTTAGCTGATAATCTTAACAGCTCATTCGAATCTAGTATTACGAAATCTAGTAATACAGTTTATCCTAATTATTATGGAGGCAATTATATCAATGAAGAAGGACGGTTAGTTGTCTTAACAGTTGGAGATACTATAGAATTCAGGAACAGAATTAAAACAAGGGTAATTAGTGATAATTTCGAATTAGAACCATGCTTATATTCATATAACTATCTATTAACAACGATCAACAACCTTAATATTTTTTTTGACACCATAGAAGGGAAAAAAATGCTACAAGAGTTATCAATAAGTGCATTTGGTCTATTAGATAATAAAAATCAAGTATTTGTTGACATTAAAGATCTCAATTCTGATAAAATAAATCAATTTAAAAATAAGATTATGGATACACCTGCTATAATCTTTCGCAATACTGATTTTGAATGTAGTACACATCTAGCATCAGATATACATCCTGGTGGACCTTTATATACAACCAGCACCGTTAACAATAACAAAGGGGGTAGTTTTGGATATAGAGTTAAGTCAAGATCAACAGGTGCACAAGGATTTGTTACTTGTGCACACGTGATGAAAACACAAACAGCGCCGGTTTATTACGGTTTAGCTGAAAAAATTCAAATTGGAAACTGCGTAAAACTGATCAATAATGGTGATCTAGACGGTGCTTTTTGCCAAGTAACAAACAATGGATTCACATTAAGCAACCAAGCTGCATTTGGCGCCCAATTATCAACTTCTATACAGACTTTAAGTGTCGGTGCTGATGTCTTGATGGATGGCAGAACAACAAATCGCAGAGCGTGGGGAGTAGTACAAGCGACTAATGTTAGTGTATCATTTAAGGATAAAGAAACAGGTCTTTACACTCCTCTCTATAAAGGGCTTACACAAACTGATTATGAATGCCAAGAGGGTGACAGTGGTGGAGTTGTATATTCTACCTCATATAAAACAGTGGGGATGCATGAAGGAGGGGGCTATTCCACCTTTACCTATAAATATATAGGTTACTATTGGCCTGCATCAACAGTCAATAGCAAACTTGGCGTAACAAGGTATTAAACTTATTTTCAATTACACAAAGGTACATAATTGCCATTAATTACATACCTTTGTGTAATATAATTTTGTATATGAAAATATATTTCGAAATATTCATTTTACTATTGATAAGTTGTTCAGGTAATCATCAACAACAAGAAAATGATATTCAACAAATAAATAATCAAGACAAGAAGAATTTAGCATATATAATAGACACAAATAAAGAAACAACTATTGAAAATAAGAACTTACAATTTCTCATAGAAAAAGATTCTATATT